>Ga0208198_1001597_pt1 | contig 19131 bp, 13 predicted proteins | sample AD_JPNTR2_MetaG_FD_184446 | JGI IMG/M metagenome (GOLD analysis project Ga0208198, IMG submission 184446) | Active sludge microbial communities of municipal wastewater-treating anaerobic digesters from Japan - AD_JPNTR2_MetaG (SPAdes) (version 2) | ecosystem: Engineered > Bioreactor > Anaerobic...
TGAAAGGACTCCACATCACTATTCCAGGTAGGTCTTCGGTAGGGAATAAGAAAATGAGTTGCCTGATATTTTTCCTTTACTATTTTTTCAAATAAAGTTACTTTTCGGTTAGTAGGATTAGTGAATTCCTTTCCATTATCAGTTTGGATAATCATAGTTTGAGGATTTATGCTCCTTATACCTTCTTTTATCTGGACCCGCCATACTTTACCAAGGAACACCTCTACAAGCGTGAAGACGCAGATTACTTCAACCAGCATGAAGAGCTGGCAAAAACCCTTAAGCAGATCAAAGGAAAGTTCCTGCTATCTTACAACAACGATACCTATATCAGGCAGTTCTACGATGGCTGCGTCATTGAGGAAGTAGAGACACAGTACACCGTATCTGGAGTGTTCCAGACTGAGACGGAATTGCTGATTAGGAATTTCAGTTGAGTGTCATAAGACGGATTAAGTGTAGTCACTATTGAAGTTCAGAAAGTACCTCTGTAACAAGATCCTTATACTCGGGTTTGATAGAGTAGTTGTCTTTTTCCCATGTTCTGGTTGGGTGCTTTCCGTATGAAATCACCTGCCTTAAAAAAGAGTTCTTCTCCATATCCATTTGGTTGGATATTAGAGAGATGTAGTTACCAATCTTCGTTACCTCATTGCCAGCATCGGCAAATGCTTGGATCAGCTGTTCTCTTGTTAATGACTCAGACTTCAATAATGCTGGAAGTAGGACGTTTTTTATACGTTGGTTTGTGATCTTTTTATCAGATAGGTATTTAATTAGATGAGATTTCAGTTCTTCGTTTTCATACGATCCAGGTTGATTAGACTTGGCAATCTTGAATTTATTGGTTTTAATTCTCTCTTCAATGATTTCCTCGGAGATTATCGAGGTTTTAGTCAGCAATTCATCTCCACTCTTGGATTTAATATAACTAAGTATGATAGCATTTATACTCAAGTTATACTTTTCCGAGAGCCATTCTATCATTCTTTCAAGAGGGGATTCAATAGAAAACCCAACAAGAAGTATTCTTTGAGCTCCATTCACATTGATAGATTCGATATCAATATCTGGAAATTTATCATTCATAGCCTCTTCAAGGCCTTTACTGATGTACTTACTACAGGTTTCCCCCAGCTTTTCCGAGGACCATTCAGCGACATCAGATGCATAGTCTATCGCTTGAGCAATAACTTCTCTAGGGAGAGCATCTCTCTTCAATTCAATGATCACAGTGTTACCGAGTCTATCTATGCCTAGAAGGTCAATTTTGCCCCCTGATCGAGTGAGTACCTGCTTGCCAATCAATAGTATGCTATCGCTTAGGATTTCTGGATTGGATTCGATCCATGGTTCTAGATCGTATGGCTCCGTTCTTCCTGTTGTTTGCAAAGAAGTATCGATTAACTCAAGCTTACCATCAACTATCTGCCAAGTTTTGATCTTTGTGCTCATCGTGAGCCTCCTAACTCTCTTTTAAATAATAAAAAATCATCAGCAATTTTTTGTCAATACAAATATGCTTGGCATTCCCATATTTTTTTCATCGGAGTATTATTTTCATTTGATGCGGGTTAATACATTCTGCTAAGCTTAGTTTCCGTTTATACTGAAGAATAAAGTGAATGCATACTGTAATAACTTCAGCTATTCTGTAGTATATGAATTCTTTAGGTATAGATAAATCTTCTTTTTTGTAGTGTAGTATTTTGGGGAATCCCAGGGCGATTTTTTCAATATACTTTTTAGATACATAGATGAAGAATAATGCTAAAGCCCTGAAAGCATTAAGATTTTTCATCCCTTGATAACTACCCAATCTCATATTTTCCCATTTCCTGCTTTGCTTCATTTGGCGATGGACTTCTTCTATTGACCAACGCTTTTTATAAACAGCTATTGCTTTCGCTACCAGCTACAAATCACACATCTCCTAGTTGGCAAAATCACATAATAGATAAAAGTCGTTTCTTCTTTAAAAACCTTTTCTAAATATCCGCGAGACAACCAAACTGTTCTCAACCGTATTTGATTTTTTACTGGGATGGTCATCATATAAAGGCAAAACTATATCTTACCAGATGATAAACCACTTATAATTTTACTCAAACTCCAGGCTGATTAAACTGGTCTGGGTAACAAGATTGAAATCATACTGGCATCTTTGCTGACCATCAGTGTCTAAGACAACAGGCACCGCTATACCTTTGGGGATCAGTGCATAATTGTGTCTAAGTGGTCTTTCTTCTTTGAATGTATTGATTAAAGTATCACTCATCTCAGCAGCTAATGAACAAACATAGTCCTCACTGGAAAGGCAGGAGAACTCAGTACTTATCAAAACAGCTTCCCGAAGTGACTTTGCCTTGGATGGAATCAAACCGCAAAGTTCCTTGATCTTTTCATCAGTCACTTTCATTGACTTCAAGACAGCTGTATAGATGCTTCGGGGTGTCCAGGAGTCATACTCTGTGAATTGGATGATATCGTAATCCGGAAGCTGCATGCGGAGATGCTCCAATACTTTGGCAGATTTGTTATCCATCAAAGAAACCCTTATATGCTTGCTGTTGGGCTTGAATTTGATCCACAGGGAGTGTGAGAAACAACGCAGTATTTCCACAACTCTGGCAACATTTAGGTCGCTTTCGGAAACTGGTATATAGCCGCCCGTCACATCAATCTTATCAGTGATGGCAAGGGTGTTCTTGATAAGCTGGGGCGGGAAATCATACAGGGCCTTCATCTCTTTAGGTGTCTTGAAATAGTACTCATTGCAGGCAAAGCGTTTGGCTTCCTGATGGCTGAAGTCAATACCCTTTCTGATACAGTTCAGAGCATCAATAGCGACTGAATCCTTGCGCTCCAAATAGTGACAGTCGTTGGTGAGCACCACAGGTATCTTGGTTTCATAAGCCAAATTCAACAGCTTGTTCATTGCTACTGCTTCTTGGGGCAAGCCATGGTTTTGAATTTCGTAGTAGTAATCCTCGCCAAAGATATCATAATACCAATCCGATATTTGTTTAGCTTCATCGTCTTTGCCTTCCAACAGCAAGGTACATAACTCGCCCACTACACTGAAGGAGAGGCAAATCAGATCTTGCGCATGCTCTGCCAATTGGCTTTTAGTTATTTTGAGAGTAGCAGGATCGCGTTCATTAGCCAAGGTGATCAACCGGCAAAGATTTTCGTAACCATAGCCATTCTTGGCAAGCATGATCAAGGAAAAAGTCCTGCCATCTCCTGGGTCGTTCAAAACTGCGATCTCCAGTCCAATGATTGGTTTTATTCCGGCTTTGATGCATTGATGCCAAAGACGAGAAGCACCTGCCACGCTGTTTCGGTCCGTGATAGCCACTGCCGGCATTTTCAATTCCACTGCTCTCTGCACCAGATCGTCAATGATGCAGGCCCCATCCAGCCAGCTGTATTGGCTGTGGGTGTGTAAATGAACAAAACTCATATAACCACTAACGGAAATTTTCTTCGGGATAAGCAAATCTGGATGATAACCTGCAGCTCATGACAATTTGAAGGTATTCTATTAAACCGTTACTCAATCACAAGGTTACTTTTCTCACAATCTAACCAAGTAAAATATAGATCAATACCACTAATCCCAACAGGGCCAATCAATGAACCTGATGTCATTTTTTTCTGTGCAACAAACAATCTAACATATTTAAAAAAATCTTCTTGGCTGAGAGGATCATTTTCAAAAGACTGAATAAGCACTATCGCTCTATTTGCTTTTACTCTTTTTGCTTCTCTTAATGCGCTCAGGGTTCTGTGAAACAGCTGATACCTGTAATCTCCAATCTCTTCATAAGGAGCTCTCGCATATTTCCCAAGTCCCAATTCTTGCAGCATACTATTAAGTCTACTTGCGGCATTGACACCTTTGTCTTTATTACCTCGTTCTTTCTGCAAGTACCATTCAGAAATAATCTTACCAAAGGATTCTCCTGCTTTAGATTCGATCATAATGACTATCAGTCCGTTCTTTGATGTTGCCAAAACATACAGGTCATTATGCGAATCTCCACCAACTGCTGGCATAGGAACTTGGTACTCTGGGAATAAGAAAACTAAACTAATGTCTTCATTTTTAAAAAGATGATTTAGCTCGGCAGGAATGTCCTGGTGATTTGCCCAATATTTGGCCAATTCCTTCGCTGACTTGCCATCTTTCCATTGCAAACTTGGGTCTTTGAGTAGATATCTCCACTCTTGTGAAGACTTTAAGGGTTGGTAAAAGTTGTTAAACTTACACAACATGATTCCTCCTTTTAGAATCCTATACTTTTATTTACTTTATTTCCCCACGGCTCTTCCAGATCTGCGTATTTAAGCAGGTCTTGAAGATAGAGTCGCTTGGATTTTCCGTTGCGTGTGATGGCTTCAATGCAGGCATTTTGCACCACCATAGCGATCTGTGCGCCACTAAACTGGTATCTTTGTGCCAGCAACTCCACATCTATGTCCTCTGATCCTGGAATCTCTTTCCTTAGATACATTCTCCACAGGTTTCTTCTGCTGTCAAGGTCCGGTAGTTTGAATTTGAATTTGAGATCGAAGCGGCGAAAGAAGGCCTCATCCAGGTTGGTCTCAAGGTTAGTGGTAAGGATAAGGATACCGGGAAAGGTCTCCAACTCCTCCAGAATAATGCTCTGGATTGAGTTCTCTATTGTGCTGCAGGTGGAAGTGCTGGCTATTCTTTTATGAATCAGTTGATCAGCTTCATTCAGTAAGAATACGGGCGCATTGCTGTCTTTTACAGCCATCTCCCGCATCTCGCAGAAAGCTTTTTTGATTAGCTTTTCGGTCTCTCCGTAGTATTTGTTTCTTAGTTCTGGTACATTGAGAGATAGCAAATCTCTGTGAAGTTCATTGGCTATGGCACCAGCTGTAAAGGTCTTACCAGTTCCCGGAGGGCCGTAAAGCAGCAGCACTACGCCTTGTTTGTTACTTTCTTCCTTAAATCCCCAATTTTCCAGGTCTCTGCGTTTATCAGACCTGCATTTAGTGATAATCTGGGAAATCAATTGCTTATCCGCTGCAGGAATTATCACATCATTAATGGTCTGATTGGGCTGGCTCTTTTGAAAGTAGGAACTTATCTTCGTCGTTACTCCATCAGAAGTATTGGGGCTGTAGCCAAGCGATTTCAAGATCTCATCCGGAATGCCTAAAGTGTTTACCTGGGCTCGGTGATAGCGTTGTTCTCTGCTGATAAGACCAGAAGATATCAATACGGAATCAGCGCTAAGAAGCTGTTGCTGTAGCCACCTGAATTTGGGGTCCGGAGCCAGGGATAGAGATAGATCTGCCTCAGTTATTCTATCATCGCAAGAAAGTTGGTGATACATAACTACAAGTATTATGAACAACTGGTCATCGTTTAGGTCATTTTGGCGCACGAGGGCTTTTATTCCCAGGTTATCAGGAGCAGCCAATATTCTATCTTTAAGTAGGTTCAAACAAGCTGAAAGAATAGGATACTCCAGCACCGGAGACCTGCTACTCAATTCGCCAAAGCTATTGAAGCAGAGATCAAAAACCAGTCTCAGGTCGCTAATAAAATCCTTATCATTTTGCCAACTTTCTTTTATGACCAGTTCAAGGTCTTCTCTTATATCCCGTCCCATAATCCTGAGGATGATGTCGTTGCTGAGTGTATATTCAGCAGATTGCAGGATCATAGGATTGAGATAGTAGTTCCCGGCTATCTTCTCATCAAAGCAGATGATATTGCGCTCCAAGAGCCCGGTAATGTATTTCAGGCATTCAGTCACCTGATAACGCCTTATCTTGGCACAGGAGCAGATACTTATCCAGCTACTGCCCCTACCTGGCAGTTCAAGATGAAACTGCCAAAGATCAGCTATCACCATAACATCCTGCTGGGAGAGACAATAACTTTCAAACAGAGGATGCCTGATCAATTGCCGGATATGCTTGTTAATCAACTTTGCATTAGAGGCATCAATGGCTGTAGGAACGGCATTTTGAGTAGTTTCCGGCTCATCCTCCATATCAAAGTCATGTTTCATAGGTTTCAGTTCAATCAGCTTATGCAGAATTTCTACCGGTTCAATACCATCTATCTTCATCTTGTCTACTCCCTACAGTGAATCCCAGTTCGTTAAATCGGTTATGCGGTAATCTTTCTGATATTCTGTTCTTCCCTCAATGATCAGATCTGTCATAGCCGTAAAATGCCGCCTCATGTCTTCATTCTTGATTTGATCCAGGAAGGCATCCCGATCAGATATGGTCATCTTAGTATATCGGGTGGCCGATTTAAAGTAATTTGTTCTTCTGTTGCTTGACTCTGCACCAGGTCTGTTTGTATCGATCTGCATCCTGCCACGAGACACAATGTATCCAAAGCACTCCATCACGATCTTAATCATGTAACCAATCATCTGTTTACGGGGGTTTTTAACATCAATGCTTTCTTGTGGATAAAGATCTTGAAACTGAGGTCCCAAGATTTCGGCTGCAGTCCGATTGATACTCGTAATAGCAATCATCCTAATGATGTTCTCTCTGGCAGTAATAACTTGCCATACATCTTGGGCATCAGGATAATTGGCATCCCCTCCCAGCATGGTTGTCAGACGCGGACTGAACAAATGCAGAGGGTAGGGATATTCCGCACTGATCACAAAGGGATAGCGTTTACCTAAATACAGCTTCTCCGCTCTTTGTTTTACCTCAGTTAATTTTCCTGTTGCATAAGCTTCCGCGGCTCTTCCGATCACACTCAACTTATCAATCTTAAAATCATTCATCATCTTCGTACCTCATAAATGTCACGTTAGAATAGCACGCTTTTTTTGTCAATAGATATTTTCATTTCTGTCTATTTTTTTTCCACTAGTTAAGCATTCTTTCTCCTATAAACCCTTTCCGATGCTGATGTCAGTATAATGCATTTTTTCTTATGCTACATTGCGCAATGTCAAGCATTTTTAGGTTTGGCAATCCTATATTTTTTCATCTGATATTTCCTATTTTCCTTGCTTAAAGCTAATAATCTATCGTTTAACAGACCTTAATCAAGCGTTAATTATTAACGCTTGATTAAGGCCAGATTAACACTTGATTTATGCTGTCAAGTAGGGGCAAAAAAAGAAGCTTGAATTTGATAAGCAGTTTATACTAAAGTAATAAATGCCTGCTGACAGGTAAATAAATTAGGATAATACAAAAAAATCAACCCGAAATTTTACCATTTAGGGAAAATCGGGTGGTAAAGGTAAAAAGTATTCTCTCTCAGATACATATAATTGTCAGCTATAATTGGAAGAATCACAGGAATAGGTTTATCGGTATTCAATTCGGATTGGAAGATTTATTCAGGGTTTTGATTATTTCTACCTGTCTCAATAAAACCTGATGATATAATTATTTATTTTTGCTTTAACCAGTTTTTGCTTAGTGCCATTTATAATCTCTGGTAGGGGGGTACTTATACCCTTTACTAGCCATTTTTTCTAAAACTTGCATCCAGCCAAAAATATTGTAGCTACTTTCCCCAATGATAATCTACTCAAATAACTTATGGAAAAATATAGCATTTCGCTTAATAGCAAATATTAAAGTAGTGCCCGGTTGTCAGATGCATAAATCTTCCTCAGTTTCTATAAAGCAGTTGCTGATAAGAAGTTATCTGTTCAGTTGCAAAGTGGCATAAAAAGTTCTACCCGGTTCAGGCACATAAGCGTGCACCATATAATTTTCGTTGGTAAGATTTTTGACAGTGAAAGCAGGGGTAAATTTCCAGTTGCCTTTTTGCCAATGCAAGCTTATTCCGCAATCTACTAAAGCATAAGCAGAAATGGGGTCTATTAAGTTATCGGGGGTAATCCATTGTTTACCTGTGTAGCTGTATTTTGTCCAAAAGTGAAAGATTCCCGGTTGATAATCAACCGCTAAAGAATAGAGGGTTTCGGGACGGTACATAAGTTTGGGTGCTTCTGCAAAACTATAATAGGTAGTATCCTTGGCTTTCGTAAAAACCGCTGAAGCCGTAAGTTCCAATTTTTTAAGCGGTTGGTAATTTCCTTCCAGCTCCAGATTACGAATTTCCGCTCTACCAATATTCATCGGCTTCCAAACGGGACCATACATTTGCACTTGTCGCCATTGAATCAGGTTTTTAATCGTATTTTGGTGCAAGGTTGCCTTTAGAGTTGCTTGGGGAATATTGCCTTTCAGCCAAATTTGATAGCCGGTTGCTTTTTCACTTTTGAGGTTGGGATTACCCAAGGTTTGAGAATCCCCTTTCCAGTAAAGGTCATAAGGAGTTGGCAGAGCAAAAGAATTGCCTATTGTAGCTCCCGTTTCCAGATATTTTGTTCCCCAATTGCGCAGGGACAATTCCAGACGACCGCTAAATTCATCTTCACCATCAATGTAATCATAACGACCCGCCAAACCGTTATTCAAAATCAGCCAGGCAAATTCCTTTTGCTGATTTAGTTTTAAACTAACTGCTGCTTGATTTCTGGTATAATCAATATTGCTTTGTTTAGGGTTAATTAAATCCTGATAGCGATAACGGTTATACACATATTCCCCGGATAAAGATGCCTGCAAAGAGTTTTTATTATAGCTGAGAGATTGTTTTATTCCGTAGTTATCATTTTTTTGCTTGTATTTTTGGGAAAAGCCCTCAATTAGTGACTGTGTATTATCATAAACCGTTTCGTCTTTCAGCAGCCAATTATTGCTTTGCCAGGTAAAATTGCCGAAATTGGCAGAAACCCGAATTTGCGGACGCAGGGATGAACCCTTTAAAAATGCCTTGTAATATAAATCGGCAAAATTAAGGGGACCGGGAAGTTCTCTCTGAAAGGTTAAATAATCGGTAGAAATGCTCATCAGCAATTTAGATAGATGAGTGGAATACGCACCCGAAAAAGAAAGTTGCTGTTTGCTGTTGTTTTTGCGTTTGTTTTCGCTATCCTCAGGAATCAAATCCCCTTTGGGAATAGGAAAATCGTTATCTGCATTATAGGCATTTAGGCATAAACGATAGGAATTTTGAGAACTGATTCCGCTTAAGGAAATTTGTTGCAGCAAATAGCCATAAGAACCGAATTCCGTTTTGCTTTCCAGATTTGTTTTTAAAGCAGCACCCTGTTTAGTAGTAATCATTATTATTCCACCAATAGCAGAACCGCCTCCATAAACACTGGCATTATTTTTTACGACCTCTATGCTTTCTACATTATCCAAATTCAAACGGGAAAAATCAAAGGGCTCACCTAAAGTATTCATAGCAATTCCATCCAGCAAAACTAAAGTGTGTCTGCTAATATTTCCCAAAATGTTTATTTCCGCTATTTCACCTTTCAGTTGAATACCGGAACCTTGAAAGGAAGCAGTTTGCGAGATTAATTCTGAAGCACTGCTATAATGTTTATCGGGGTCAATTGGCAAAGTTACAACATCCGCAGGAGAAATATTTTCTTCACTAAGATAAGCAAAAACACGATATGTAGATAGCTGAACCGGTTCGCTTTGTAATCTAATCTGTATTCCTGAAGTTGTTTTAGGTAGAGCAATAACTTCCTGTATAGACAGCACCTGCTTTTTATAGCCCAAACGGGTTATCTGTAAAGAGTCGGTAACTTCAATGGTAAAATTGCCGTTCTGTTTACTTAAGGTGGTTTTTTTTCCGCTAATCAGGCGAACCGCTTCCAGGGGTTTATTTTCTTCATCCGTAACAATTCCGGTTACTTTTATTCCATTTAGCATTGCAAAAAAGGCAAGCAGAATAAAGAAAACGGTAAAAAAACGGAGAACCTGCATAATAAAACACTCAAGGATAAATAATATTAGGGCGTCCGCTATGCGGATTTTGCATTATATCCAATTCTATTGTAAATAACTCTTTCAGGGTCTCTTTCTGCATTAAAAGTTCCGGTGTTCCGGAAGCCAGAACCTTGCCCTCTTTCAGGAAAATTAACCTTTCGGCATAGTTGGCTGCCAAGTTTAAGTTATGCGAAACGATTAAAACCGTCTTATTTTCTTTGCTGTGAATGGCTTTTAGCAGTTTCATTATTTCTATCTGATAATTAATATCCAATTGGGACAAACTTTCGTCCAGCAAAATAAACGGTGTCTGCTGAACTAATGCTCTGGCAATTAAAACCCTCTGTTTTTCACCTCCGCTGATTTCAGAAAGCCAGCGGTGTTTCAGCTCCAATAGTTTCAGCTCTTCCAAAACAGAATCAACGGTATCAAAATCCTCGGAACTATAGGACTGCAATAAACCCAGATAAGGATAACGACCCATTAAAACCGTTTCCTGAACTGTATGGTCAAATTCAGACCTGGTTTCTTGAGGCACAAAAGCCAGTTGTTTTGCCAACCAGGAGTGTTTTACGCTTGCTATCTCCTTGCCGAATATGGAAATAAAACCCTTTGACGGTTTCAAATAACCCATAATGGTATAAAGTAAGGTAGATTTCCCGGCTCCGTTAGGACCTAATAGAGCACAAAATTCCCCGCTTTCAATTTGCAGGGAAATATCTTGCAAAACAGGAAAATCCTGATAACCGCAGGTTACATTCTTTAAAACAATCATCGTGCTAATAATCCGTATAATGCTATTCTTCTTTGAACAGGATTTTTATTGGAAGCCAAATTGTCAACTTAACTTTCACCGTTTTCAACCGGGTAATTGACCTCCCGGTCAACTACACAGGAGGTTAACCTCCAGGTCAACCTCCTGTTGCGTTTTATTACTTTGCGGAGAAACAGTGTCCTCCGCCTACACTTTTTTTACTTTAAGAGAAACGATTGGAATATCGTTTACTCTATCTTGCGATTGCTTTCACCCGATAGAATTTTTTAGCTGCCTGGGCTGTAAACTCAAATTGCGTCTCTGCTGTGGAAGCAATTAGCTCCCAAGGACCTTCAGGTGAATCAGCAGCATAGATATCATAACCGGTAGCTCCTGAACTTTCATTCCAGGTTAGAAGACAAAGATCATCTCCAACTTGGCTAATTTGCACTTCTGGTGTATCGGGAATTAAAGGACCCACATAAAGGTTATTGATCATAAAATCGTTATCGGCATTAGAAATTGTAGAGCCGGCAAAAAAGGCAATTCTTTTATGTCCGGTTAAACCGTTTAAGGGAATACAAACCCTTTCTCCCCAAGGGCTAATATTATTTAACACATAAGGAGAACCGCTATTATTCCATTCGCGCATAATATTGGCTGTGCTCCAAGTGTAGCCGTCGGAAATTAAAACGGCAAAACGATCATCAATACCGGTTGTATCCGGAGGAGTTCCATTCGGGAGTTGATTATATTTCAGCAATGCCAAATCAAAGTAAAGATAATCACTATCTTCATTAAACAGAAATTGAGGTGTGATCAGCCAACCGTTTACATTGCCCCAAATATTGATTCTGGCTGCCTTATCCGTCCTGGGAATATTAAGCCAGTCATCCTGTTCCCATAAAGAACTACCTCCAAGCTGGATAGGGTCAACAAGATCACCTCCTCTGCGTAACCAGTTGGAATTTGGGGGAAAAGAAGTCCCGTCAAAATTCTCCGTCCAGGGATAAGTCATTATTGAAGGGTCTGGAATAGTAGTAAAACTCCAGGTAGGACAAGCTATAGCTGATCCAAAACTATTACGGGGGATAACTCTCCAGTAGTAAGTTGTACTATATTCCAGACGCACAGGTAAATTATAGGTAGTGGAGGTAGTTACCTGATTATTTACAATGTATGTTAGCGGATCGGTTTTATACAAGGAAACAAGATAATCGTCCGGATTACCTCCTCCGCTGGTCCATTTCAGGGTTGTAGTTATCTCCACTCCCGTAGCCAAATTTGCCGGAATAGGATTAACTGCCGGATTGGGCTCTGATGTAGCAGGAGAAATAAACCAGACATTAGGTCTTTTGTTATATCTGGTACCGGAACCGGTTGGGAAAGAAGAATTGCTATATTTATAGGCGGCTCTATTTTCATCAGTGGAAGTATAAGCGAATTTCGGATAGGGGCTTTGAGAAGAGCCGTCTCTATTTTCCCAGAGAATTTCAATTCCATTGGGTAAAGGGCTCCCGCCGTTATAAGTATAAGAATAGGGTGTCGTTAGCTGAATAAAAACCCAACCGGGACTTGTCCAGGAAATAGTTCCTTGATAAGCAACCGGATAAGAGGAGGGATTAATATATTGAGGATTGGAAGGATAATTTTCGTCATAAAACTCGCGGATATAAATCCGTTGGTCGTTGGTAATATAATTATCAAGGGTGTTAGAAACGAGCTGAAAACCGATTTTGGTTATTTGTACGGTTCCCGTCATTCCGGCAGCTAATAATTCATCCGCCGTGAAAAAGAACCTGCTCCAGCCATAGTTATTACCGCCATAAAAAGGAACATAATACTGATTACCTGTCCCAGTGCCAATAATGTAATCTCCTGCTGTGAGAACAGACAGAGAAAACAGCAGCATAGTTAGAATTAGATACTTGGGCATTTTTTACTCCTTATTTGAGCATCGTGATTTTGCGGGTGTCTGTGGTTTTCCCGGTTTTCATTTTCACCAGATAAATTCCGCTGCTTAAAGTTTTGCCTTTATCGTCTTTACCGTCCCAAACAATACTATGGTTACCCGCAAGCAGATTATCGGAAAGCAGGGTTTTTACTTTTTGTCCCTTTAGGTTATAGATAACTATTTCCACTTTATCCGCTTTTGCCAGAGTAAAAGCTATAATCGTTGCGGGATTAAATGGATTCGGATAGTTTGTTTGAAGTTTGCTTTGCACAATCGGCAGTTCATTTTCGTTAATGGAAGTAGGATAAACCTCAAACCAGTCCATTAAATCGGCAAACAGTTCTTCTCTTTGAGCAGGATTATTCAGCTGGGAAAAATCAAAGGAAAAGTAAAAAGTCCTAAATATAGGTGTTTGCACAGCAGTAGCACAAACCCCGTGATATAAATAGGCATGACCTTCTACAGGTCCGTCTTCAAACACAAAAGCATTCATCGCTCCGATTTCAGGATAGGGAACAAGGTCTGCATACCAATCCGGAACTTCATCATAGGCAAAAATACAATCCGGGCTATTGGCATAAACACTGTATTCTGTGCCGATAGTTCCCACAGGAGAATAAGTTGTGCACATAATTGTGCCTGATTGATAGCTGAAAACATCAGGTCCTGCTAAACCATTAGTTCCGCCTCCACCACCTGTAGAAACAGCAAAAGTTCGGAAATAACCATTTAGCAATTGCTTCATAGGATGGGAATTAGGAGTACCCGATTGGCTGAAAGCAAAGCCATCGGAGGAGAAAAACAGGTTTTTAGGATTATCTATAGTGCCGGAATTCAGAAAGTCCATCAATTTCTGTGATAAATACAAGGTAGCAGGACTTGCTGTTCCTGTGCAGGCATAAGCCAGAATAGTAGAATAGACATTCGGAATTGTATATTCGGCAAATTCTTCCCAATCATATATGTCGTAGGCAATATTGGCATTATTGAGCTGTTCTATATAAACTGGCAGTTCGGTATTTTGATAATCCTGCTTTCCGCTGTAGGCAAGCAAGACAGAAGTATTTCCCGAAGGTAGAATTTTGAATTGAAAGACCTCTATTGGAGCTCCTGCAGGCAAAGTAGAACTATTGCCACAGACATCTGCAGCAGCAAAATAATAGCTAAAGGTATGCCCCATAGGAAGTAATGGCAAAGCAAAATCATAGTTGCCATCACCTGTTTCTATACCTTCCAAAGCATTCCAGCCCTCACCGAAATTATAATGCAAAGTTACATTATTCAGCTCGGAAAGGTCTAATATTCTTGCCGTTATCAAAGGTGACTGATTAAAAGTGTTTCCCGGAGCGGAATGAGTAATAAAAGGCGCTTGTGTGTCTTCACCGCTATAAAAACGCAGGGCTAATCCATTGAAAAGTAAATTTCCCGCTGGTTCAACTCCCAGATAATTACCATTTTGCACAATTTCCCTCAAATAACAAATTCCCATTGTGGCATCGGCATTTTGTAAGGCAACGGTAGCACTTTTTCCATTATCGTGAGGCACATTTGCTCCTGTTTGTCCTGTTGCTGTAGAATTGTATTGCATCACTATTTCCCCGTTTTCCTGCAGAATAACTTCAAAATCCAGCAGAGTGGAAACACCGGTTCCAGCATGAAACCTCAAATTATGCCATTGAATTACGCAATAACGATTGGGCTCTTCTCCAAAGCTTTGAAAATAGATATCTCCAGTGCCTTGATCACAATGCAGGTCATCCCAGTAAACTGCTATCAAACCTGGCATTGCAGAATAACCTGGAATCGGATACATATAGTTAAACATATTGCCATCGTTTCCCCAACCGTTATCAGGATATTCTGTATACCAGGTATTTGGTGCCAATAATATTTCTCCGTTAATATCTACATAAGCGGTAGAGTAGCTAATACCATAGAAGGGAAAATTAAAGCCAAGGGGAATGGGTTCGGAAAAGTTATCGTCGCCGTTAAAGGCATTCACTCCATACATAATTGTAGAAGTGCCGGTAGCACTAATATCAATCCAATTGAAATCAGGACCGTTTTCTGATGTGCTATCTATATAGCGATAACCAAAAGCATCGGGTCCGCCTGTATTTACTCTTAAAATAACATTGAATACACAGCTGATTGTATCATTAGTGGGATTGTTATCGCTGATGTTAATCTGAAAAGTTCCGGTATAAACACCTTCGGAACTAATACTGAGAGGGGGAAAGACAGCTTCAAAAGTTGCTTCCGGCTGTAAAACAGGATTAAAATAGGAAGCCACACTTTCTACAAGAACATTCTGGCTGTTATATACCTTGAAACAGACCTCCAGCTGGTCTTCCCACAATATTTGACCATTATTCTTTACTACCACCACGGGAGAAAAAGCAGAGTTTACATATTCATTGTTTTGAGGAGATAAAATTGTTTGCAATGCCATATCTACAGTTGGAATCGGATGCACAATTATCTGGATAGTATCCGTAGCTGTTAAACCGGTTATATTATCCGTTAGGGTAAAAGTGATATTTTCCGTTCCGTTCCAGTTATCACTGCTAAAAGTTAGAGCTAAACCTGTGGCAGAAATACTTATATGCTCAGGAGTTTGCCAGGTAAGCTGAATATTGTTTATATCCGTAGCTACAATATAGGGAGCAAAATCTACGGTTATGGTTTCTCCCTGCCAGAAAGTAATACTCTCAGGCAGGTTCAATTCGGGAGTTACAATTACGGGCTGACCTATTTTCACATCATCCACAATAATTCCATAAGTAACACACTGCCATTTAAATCCGATGTAAATATTCTGTCCCGCATAAGCGGAAAGATTATAACTTGCATATTGAAAAGCAGTTCCCAAGCCCTGTAAATTCAATATTTGAGTGTTGAAATTGCTGATGGCATTGCCGGTTGTTGAAACATAAACCTGCAAGTTCTCAGTGTCAAACCAGGCACGGGTGTAGAATTTCAGCGAATCTCCATTGGCAATATGCAATTGGGGAGTAATCAGCCAATCGCAATTTTGATTGGGAAAATAGTTATCCGCAAAGGCAAAACGCGTTCCAGAATGTGCGTGACTGGCATTTTCCAAATTACGCCAAGTCATTCCATCGCCGTCATCATAAACTGTCCAACCAGCAGGAAGGGTTGTAATACCCTCAAAATCCTCATCTATATGCCATTGCCCAAAAGCAAAAGCAGAACAGCAAATGAGGAGACACAGTAAAAATGATTTTTTCATTATAGACCTCTTTTCTTAAAGAAAGTTAAGCTGGGGATTTTCAATCTGGATGAACCATTCAATATTTCCGGCAATATCTCCACCAATATCTTTATTGCTTCCCCAGTAAATACTTATAAATCCGCTGCTTTTATGTTTCAAGGCATTATCTATATTGCCGCCACGGATGTTATCATTGGTTCCCAAACAGATGAGAGCAACCTTTCTGCCATCTTTTCCACCGGTTTCAATGGCTTTGGCTAATTGCTGCTGATTGCTTTCTGCAGAAAAACCGGTTATTTCATTATTGACGATTTCCACTACCGGATGCAAAATTTCTTCGCCCAAAGCATAAGCACGGTCACCAATTATTTTTCCCTGCATTGAACCCGGCTTGGGGATAATTAAAATTTCACCACCAGGTAGGTTAATAATAGGGGACTGAAATTCACCTTTGCCAAAAGAACCGCATTCTGCCCAAATATTATTGATGGCAAAACGGAAAGCGGCAGATTTGTTTTCAATTTCCACATAATTCTTGTTAACGAACTTTCTGCATAAAGCCAGGGTTTTATCGCTAAGCATCTGATAATCAATATCTAAAGCGCGCCAGAACTGAACTTCACTTTCAATTGCCTGTTCGGAAAGAGTGTCATTTAAAAGAGAAGGCATCATTGCCAAACGGATATTCTTTTCCTTTATAATCTTACGACCTTTTTCCAGCATTCGGTTACGGATTTGAATTTTTTTCGGATCGGTAACTTCCACAATTCGGGATTCACCATTAAGGTTCAAATAAACATCCGCTTCTTTCAGTTTATGGTTAAAATTTTCATAATCCGCCTGAAAAGCAATTAACGAATACTGCTCCGCCCTTGCTTGCAATTGTTCTAAGTCCTGATAAATCAAAGTAGTATAAATTCCTCTTTTCCCTGCCTCCAGTAATAATTTCTCCACTAAAGGCAAATTAAACTTGCCTGTGGTAATCAGCAAATGCATTCCCTTCGTCAGTTTCAGCGCTTCATCAAGCAGTTTATCAGCAATATTATTCAAATTTATCCGATATTCCTGCTCTAAAATGCTGTTAATAATATTGCGGTTATCCAATATTTTTTCACTGGTTTCCAGTCCAATTGCCAAATCCAAAACATAACTGCGAGCAGTAGCTCTATAATAGACCTCTTTGTTATTGATATTTGCCTCGTCTTCAATTTTTAGTAAACCTTGAGAAAGCATTTGCGTTAAATTATAGTGCATCTTTTGTTTACTGCAACCAAACAGAGTTGCCAGTTGCTGACAAGTTGCCGGGGCTTTAATCAATTCTTTCAAGATATTGTATTTCAGCGGACTACCCATTTCTTTCAGCTGGGCTTGATTCCTGATTAGTTGAAGATTTTGAATCATTTTATTCATCCTTCCTTACATTTAATTTTACATAAATTACACTCTCCTGTTACCCTAATATTTAGTCAAGAACTTTTTGACTATGGTCACGAAATCTAAGGAAATAATTCTGCTCCATCAATTCTATAGCACCAAAAACACCAGCTTTATTACTATTTAATACTTTGGTAATCATTAGCCATTACTTGTTTCCTGACGCCTAATTTTTCTGGGGAAACTTGGTATGAAAAAGGTTGGGCAAATAAAGATATTATTAAAGATCGTTGAACATAAAAAGGAATAAAGCATACTGAATTTATTCTATAAAAAATCCGGATAAGCGATATAAACATTATAGTAAACATTATTATTTCCGTATGAACGAGAGCTATATTGTAACGATGTGTTTCAACCCGGCGAAAAGAAACCAGAGTGAAAATAAGTTCCGTAGAAACGACAGCTATTAACGACGGGTTTCAACCCGGCGCAAACTATGTAAGATTGGAGAACAAGGGGTTGTCTCACAACCTTCCAAAAGTCCATTTTTTGCCATTTTCAGGTATACAAAGATATATCCTAAAGAGGAAATTGTTCCTTAAAATGGCTTATATTTACTGTCTCAAAACTAACTGTTAGTTTCGGGACAGCTCCGACAGAGATTTATTATAATGCAAACCAGTTAGTAAATAACAAAAGAATGTTGCATTTTTTCCATCATTCCGCGGGGACTTTTTTCAAAATCCTTACAATTCTAAAACCCTTGTTTCGAAAACTAAGTCCCAAAGGTCCTATTTATCTCTTACCTATTATTTTTTTTAAAAAAAACCTTAGAATCCTGTTCGTTTCATAGCTCTTTTTTAAATAGTATTATACAGATTCCACATTGTAATATTATATATATGAGCAAGCACATAGTTTGGTTAAGAGCTGACAATCTATTAGATCAAAGTAATCTACAACTGCATTCTTAAGATGTTTAAGAGTATCATAGATCCGATTCTGCTCTTCGTTCATTAGGGCTTGGCGATGCCCTTTAGTTTTATCTCCTAATCCATCTATCCCACCCTGACTAAATTGTTGAACCCATTTATAGATTGTCCTGTTTTTAAGTATGGAAAAGGGAAGCAATATCTTTTGCTTCATGAGTAGCATAACCTTTGATAGCCAATAGCTTTATTATAAGACAGCAAACTACCAAATATACTAAGGATCAATTAGTCATTCACTTTTATTAATTTGGCATTAAGTTGCTAACTTCTCAATATACCTATTGTTCCTTATAGCTTTACCTTGTCTTTTTGCTGTGGTAAACTGCTTTTTGCCAGTTATGCCTGTGAAGCAAATCATAAGGAAAATCCTTGGAAACGGTATGCCCCAGTATTTTTCCAGCTCCGCTTTAATATTTTTAACTGTTAAAGGCAGACCTTTTTCCACTTATTTTTTCAATTCAGCTAAAATTTCTTCCTCTTCCTGCCAATTTAAAAAAATCTGCGATTTCCTCCTCTGGCGTGACTATTTATACTTTCGGCACCCTGATGATTAAATTTATATACCCACTTATTGATAGTATAAACCGAAACCCCGATTATATCGGTAATCTTTTTGGCGTTAAAATTTCCTGTTTTTGCCAAATACAATGCCTGCCATCTCTTTTTTTCGGCAATATTTTTACTGGAAAGCATCCTATCTTTCAGTTCTTCCGCCGAGAAACTACCTTTCACCTTAATCCTGTTCATAGCTTTGTGCTCTATTTATTTATAATTATGCAAATAATTATAGTTATATACGCGCTAAATTTTACCTTCTGTTATTTGCTTCTTCAATTGCCTTTTCAACCCAAGATTCTAAATGTGTACTAATATCGGAATATGCATCCTCAGGGTTTGGATTATAACAAGTAATAAAACTTGATAATTTCGTACCATCACTAAATTCAAACAGATCAAAAGGGTTTGGACCTTTAAGACATTTTCCGTT
>Ga0208198_1001601_pt1 | contig 19103 bp, 14 predicted proteins | sample AD_JPNTR2_MetaG_FD_184446 | JGI IMG/M metagenome (GOLD analysis project Ga0208198, IMG submission 184446) | Active sludge microbial communities of municipal wastewater-treating anaerobic digesters from Japan - AD_JPNTR2_MetaG (SPAdes) (version 2) | ecosystem: Engineered > Bioreactor > Anaerobic...
AGAAAACTAAAAGGGGTCAATATGCTCCGGAATTTTACCGGTTTATGGCCATTTTTTTACCAAATGACCTTTATTAAACGGTGATTTTTTGCCCGGTTTTTGGGGTCAGCATGCTCCGGCATATCCATGTCGGAAACCGAGGCTACCTCTATATCGATTGGAACGGAAACATTATACCTAGCGTGTTCGTCCCTTATTATCAACATAATATCATCGGGTTATAAAGTACTCGTCGAGATCTTACTTATGCCCTTCAATCCGATTTTATGAAAAACGGCTGAAAGTGGCAACATGATTATAGATTGAACAATCAAAAATCGCCCAATAACTGGCTTATGTCTTGCTCTATACCTGATGACTACGAAAACTTCCGCAAAAATATTCTTACTTCAGAAGCAAAAGGTGAAAATCAAGAAGCTCAAGAAATTGTCCTCTATCCCCTTTATTATGAAAATGAAAGAATGGCATCATTTGATGAAGAATTAAAAAAACTGACTGATTCCGTTTGGAAAACTAAATATCTTCATGAAACATGATATCTGCATCACAAACACTTTTATTCGAATTACTTAATTCTTCCCAAAGGAACCCATGATTATTAAAACCTCCACCTTCTCGATAACCCTAAAAAATCCTCCTCTTTTTAACAAAATTATGCTTTAATCTAAGATTCCCTGAACTGAAAACGAATTTTAACAACTATTGATTCGTCTTCAGTTGTTCTGTCTTGAATAATTACTAAAAAGCGTTAATAAAGCTTCGGTGTAAATTTGACTCTCAAATAAATAGAACATTTTGAATACACAGTTGTTAATATTCCTGTAATTGTTAGATAACCATCCGGTTGCAAGAAAATTGAAATCCTAATAACCTAAAATCCATACATTTAATATAGAACCTTCAAAACTTAACAAAAATTTAAAATTATATGTTACAACATCATTTGTATATACAAAACTTTGCAAAAGTTTTCTAAGTGAACTTCAAAAAATTTAAAATAATAGCAATTAACTAATTAACAAATCATTAAAAACCATAAAGAATTATGACAAACATTGGAATCATCATTGGAAGTACACGTCCCGGGCGCAATGCAGAAGCAGTTGCCAAGTGGGTTTATGAAATTGCAAGCAAAAGAAACGATGCCACATTCGAGATAGTGGATTTGAAAGATTATAATTTGCCTTTGCTTGACGAAACTATTCCGGCCTCCATGCATCATTATGAGCATGATTACACGCGCAAATGGGCAGAAAAGATTGGTTCGCTAGACGCTTTCATCTTTATAACTCCAGAATACAATCATGCCCCCACTGCTGCCTTGAAAAATGCGCTTGATTATATTTACACCGAATGGAATAACAAGGCTGCGGGATTTGTCAGTTATGGTTCTGCGGGTGGAGTTCGTGCAGTAGAACAACTACGGCAAATTATGGCAGAACTCCAAATAGCTGATGTACGTGCACAGGTTGTTTTATCACTTTTCACCGATTTTGAAAATTACAGTGTATTCAAACCAGCTGCAATGCACGAAACTTATCTAAACACTATGATTGACCAATTAGTGTCTTGGGGTGAAGCTCTGAAAACCATCAGGAAATAAACCATGAACGCTCCTGAAAAATTACCGGTATTCTATATCCCTCATGGAGGAGGACCATGGCACGTAATGGATGATTACATGGGCGATCCTGAGGGATATGGGATGCTCAAAAATTATCTCGAAAAACTTGGAAAGGAATATCTTGAAAAAATAAAATCTTTATTAGTCATTTCTGCGCATTGGGAAGAACCTTTGCCTGCAGTACATTTTGGGAACAAACCTTCCATGTTTTACGATTATTATGGTTTTCCTGCTTTTACCTATCGTTTGAGTTGGCCAGCACCAGGTAATCCAGAACTTGCTGCCCATATCGAACAATTATTAAAGCAATCGGGTTTTCAAACCAAACCTGAAACCGAAAGAGGTTATGATCATGGCACCTTTGTTCCCATGATGATAGCTTTTCCCGAAGCCAATATTCCAACTGCTCAGCTCTCATTGGTTGAGGGCCTCAATCCTGCACTTCATATTGCATTGGGCAAGGCTCTCGAACCTTTACGTTCACAAAAGGTGCTTATCATCTGTTCTGGCATGAGCTATCATAATCTACAGGCAATGATGACGGGCAGTAAACATGTGGAAGACGATTCGAAACGTTTCGACGATTGGCTCACGGTAGCGGTAGAGTTGGAAAATATTGAAGAGAGAAACGAAAAATTGATAAATTGGTTGAAAGCCCCTGCAGCAAGAGAATCTCATCCTAGGAGCGAACATTTAGTGCCCTTATTTGTGGCTGCTGGCGCCGCTGGAAACGATTCAGGCCATAGGGATTATTCCGGAATTCTTCTGGGAGCAAGCATTTCGGGATTTAAGTTTGGTTAATAAATTTTAAAATAATATGAATACTAATAAAATCACAATAGAATTTTTTCATGATGTACTCTGTGCTTGGTGCTATGCACTTTCACCCCGAGTAGAAAAATTGAAGGATTCTTTTAGCGAAAGAATCGAAATTATTCATCGTTCTTTTGCTTTAGCGCCTGAACCAGATGGCATTGCACGAATTTTTGGATCGAAGGAACAGGGCAAAAAGGAAATTCTGAATCACTGGCGTGCAGCCAATCAAAATGATGATGAGCATCGGATTATTGTCGATTTAATGACCTCTAGGCAATTCGATTATCCTTATTCCACTCCACCCCTGCTGGCATGTAAGGCTGCAGAATTGCAAGGTGGAAATGTTATGCACGCCAAAATGTTTAATCGACTGCAAAAGGCACACTTAACAGAATGTCTCAATATTAATGACTTAGAAATTCTTCGTCAGTGCTCTAGGGAAATAGGTTTAGATACAACAAAATGGGAAAAGGACTTCAACAGTGAAGAGGTCCGTCAAATGCTCGATGATGATCTCTATCGTGCCTATCAATATGGAATTAACTCTGTACCAACTCTGATTGCTAATCAGAAATACAAACTCACAGGTGCGCAACCCTATAACATTCTTTTGGAATGGATTCAACAAATGAAATAATCGTTTCGAAAATCGGTAGTATCCCTAAAAGTATGTAATGTAAGTTAAATTTGGTTTCAAATTTATTCATTTTCTTTGCAATTGTTTTGTATTGAATGGGAATCTAGCAAAGGCATAGCCTGAGCGTAGTTCCCATTCATTCTTCCCAATTTAAATTTTTAGTTTTTTTCTATAATTTAAGAACTAACTCACTTTACACACTTTTGGGGACAGTATTTTCAAACACAATTAGCTTCTTAATTTTCACAAAAGATTTTGTTCAAACGAGAGGTTATGAATTTGAAGAGAAAAATAAATGGAATATCCTTATTTGGACACGCATTCCTCAACGGGAAACCTGCAGCGTACTACCTTTGTGAATCTTTTTGTAAACTGTATTGTATTGAAAATTTGACGATTAGCCACTATTGATAAAACAACGACTAATTTCAGCCTTTCCCGATTCATTCAAATTTCTCTTTAATCAAGGCCCCCTTTCATCAGCAAACACAACCCCGAATACCATTGCTACCTACACTTCTTTAAACAAACGTGGAATAAAAATTGTTACGATAAATCACCAATTGCAAAACATCATGGAACTAATCCCTGTGAGCAAACTTCTGGAAATCGAAACACTGGTACTGTATCTTCAATTACAGGGCGATGAAATGAAAGCATTGCTCAAACAAGCCCTGGAAGTGAAGCTTAGTGTAATTGGCAATAAAGTCTATTATCGAGGATTGATTGAATTCTCGAACCGCTGCACTAAAAATTGTTATTACTGCGGCATTCGTGCAGGGAACCGAGAAGTTAGTCGCTACGATTTAACCGATGAGGAGATATTAGAATCAGCAAGGTTTGCCTATGAAAACCGCTACGGGTCTATTGTATTACAGGGAGGAGAACGCACCAATCAATCTTATGTAAAACGTATCGACCAATTAATTCGCAAAATCAAGCAATTATCAAACAACACTTTAGGCATTACACTCTCACTGGGGGAGCAGAGCGAAGAAACCTATCGCCGATGGTTTGAAAGCGGAGCCCATCGCTATTTGTTACGGATTGAAACTAGCAATCCTGAACTTTATCGAAAAATTCACCCCAACAACAAAACTCACGATTTTCACCGTCGGCTGGCTTGTCTAGAAACCATCAAGAGCATCGGTTATCAAACCGGAACGGGGGTTATGATTGGTCTGCCGTTTCAAACCCTTATTGACTTGGCCAACGACCTTCGCTTTATCGTTAACTTCGATGCCGACATGGTGGGAATGGGACCGTTTATTGAACATCACGCTACGCCTTTTGCCAAGGCTGAAAATCTACTGTCCTTGCAGGAACGATTCCTGTTATCGTTGAAAATGGTGGCTCTTTTGCGCATCATGGTTCCCGACATAAATATGGCCGCAACCACAGCTATGCAAGCTATCGACCCTATGGGACGTGAAAAAGCCTTAATGGCAGGTGCCAACATTATCATGCCTAACATCACACCGGGGAAATATCGCGATGAATATAAACTCTATGAAAACAAACCTTGCACCGACGAAAATGCCGATGATTGCATCCAATGTCTCGATGGGCGCGTAAGAATGGTTAACCACGAGGTTGGTTATGGAGAGTGGGGCGATTCACAACACTATAAAAAACGTAGAAAATCAAAAGTATAAATGGTGAATTCAAGTTACAAATGCAACTTTTTGGTTTAACATATAATTTTGTGACTCAAAGTTAAATCTTTTTCTTGGTCTGTTGTTTAATTGATCTTCCACAAACTGCGCATACCCCTCTGTAATGGTCGAAAAATCGGTTTTCTTGGGGATATACTGTCTTATTAACCCGTTTAGGTTCTCGTTGCTTCCTCTTTCCCATTATCGGCTGTTATGGTCATTAGGTTAGGTACCCAGTGGCTCAAAGCGCTGATACAGGCTTCGGCCAGTTCTGAGGCGTTTTTTCCATTCAGTTTCTTCATTTTCAACACGCCAGTTGCCCTGTCGTTAATGGTCAGTATTGCCCCCTTTGCTGTCTTTTCCCACAATGGTGTCCACCTCAAGATCCCCAAAACGCTTCCGTACATCAACAACATCGGGTCTCTCGCTAATGTCAACCCTGCCAACGATTTGACCACGTTTGTCGCGCATCAAGCTCCTGTCCCTGTAGCGCTTCCCTTGATGCGAAGGTGCGTGTAGAGCGTTCCTTTTCGCCTCTTGTCGCTCCAGATGTGCTGGTATATTCTTTCGTGCGACACGCATGGCAACCCCTCCTTTTTTGTAATCCCGACTATCTGCTCCGGGCTGTACTTCAGAAGCAACATTTCTTCCACAAATTCTTGTACTTCATGGGTGAAAAGGGTGCGCTTCCGTTTCTTTTTCTGTCGATCTGCTGCCTTACGGCAGGCTAACTCAAAACGTTACACCGCGGGTGCTATTTTTTTCAATCATCGTTCAACCAAGATTCATATTCCTTTCCATAATGTTTCCATAAAATGCCACTTTATGGAAACACTATGGAAATACTATGGAAACGTCATGGAAACACTATGGAAAGAAGATATAAATTTGAGTGGTCGAACGTTGGTTTCTTTTCCCCGAATAACGGGCAATGAGAATGTTGTTGTCGGTAGCTGATCGAAACCCATTTTACTCAAGATGAAAATTATTACATTTATCACTCCTAATCTACATGTTTTGGTTTATTTTTGATAAAAAACTATATGATTATCTACCAGGTTTTTACACGTCTGTTTCATTCTACCCATGGATTGAACAAACCTTTCGGCACTATCGATGAAAATGGTTGCGGAAAGTTTAATAATTTTACCTCTTCGGTGTTACAATCATTAAAATCAATGGGTTTTACTCATATTTGGTTTACCGGGGTTATCCGTCATGCAACATGTACGGATTACAGTCAATACGGCTTAGAAAACGATAATCCACGAATAGTTAAGGGCAGAGCCGGGTCGCCCTATGCCATCAAGGATTATTTTGATGTTGACCCCGATTTGGCAGAAAATGTTGCTGAGCGTATGCGGGAGTTTGAGGCTTTGGTTGATCGTTGCCACCGAGTTGGTCTGCGAGTGATAATCGATTTTGTGCCAAATCATGTCTGCCGTCAATATCGTTCGGTGAGTAAACCTTCGCAAATTCCGGATTTAGGGGAAGCCGATGATAAAAGCCTATTTTTTTCAATCAACAATAATTTTTATTATATCGATCAGCCGCTTTTACTTCCTTCCGATATTGATTATCCCTACTTTGAAAATTCTCCCCAATATAATGAATATCCTGCCAAAGCTACCGGAAACAATGTTTTTCATGCCTATCCAACAGTAAATGATTGGTATGAAACCATAAAACTCAACTATGGAGTAGATTTTCGAAACAATATGTGCTGCTTTGATCCACGACCGAATACTTGGGATCGTATGGTTGAGATACTGAAGTTTTGGGCAAAAAAAAAGGTTGATGGATTTCGGGTTGATATGGCGGAAATGGTTCCTATTGAGTTTTGGGAATGGGCTATAAATGAGGTAAAACAAAAGTATCGGCAATTAATTTTTATTGCTGAGGTCTATAACCCTCACCGCAGCCGGGAGTTTTTAAATGCGGGCTTTGATTATCTCTACGATAAAGAACAGTTTTATAACATTATGCGCGATATTCTCAAGGGAAATACCTTGGCATGGCGTTTAACTTCGGTTTGGCAGGAGCAGGAGGGAATTGGGAACCGTATGCTTCGTTTTTTGGAAAATCACGACGAACAGCGATTGGCTTCAACCTTTTTTTGTGGAAACCCCGAATATGCTTTCCCGGCTTTTCTGGTTACTGCAACCATGCATCAGGGCCCTTTGATGGTTTATTTCGGTCAGGAGTTGGGTGAAAACGCTTCCGAGAGTGAAGGTTTCAGCGGTTACGATGGCCGAACCACTATTTTTGACTATTGGACTGTTCCTTCCATCCGACGCTGGTTATCGAGTCATCAGTTGGGCAATGAGTATTTGTCGGATGAGGAACGAAAGGTGAGAAGTTTCTATCTGAAATGCCTCGAATTGAGAAATCAATACAAATCTGTTTTTGAGCAACGGTTCTTTGATTTGATGTATGTGAATTCGGATCCTGCATTATCAAATGTTTTTGCCTATCTTCGCTATAATCAATACACAATGATTCTCATAATTGCAAGTTTTGATCGGAATACCGAAAAAGATATTTTACTGAAGATCCCACCGCTGGCATTTGAAATGATGGATATTTCCGGCAATTGCTCCTTAGTTTTTAGCGATTTTTTCGAACCGGAATTAACCATAACAACATCGCCTCAGGAGGCTTGGGAAAAAGGAATTCCCCTTCATTTGAAAACGTTGGCTTGTATGGCCTTAGTGTTTCGTTATCAGCAATGAAGGGGAATGGTTTAGGAGTTTATTCCTGAAAATCGGGACGATTTCTTTTGTACAATTCTTCTTCAAAAGCTCTGATATCGGGATGATCATCAATAGAACCCCAATCGTAAAATGCCGACAGACCTTTTTCCAGTCGTTGACGTTTTTGCTCAAGGGTTAAGTTTTCGTATTGCCTACGCTTTTCTTCAAGTTCTTTTCTCCGTTTGGCTTCAATTTCCTGTATTATTTCTCTCATTTCGCTCTCCTTCTTATGGTGAAGGTAGGTTGTAGCCACTGAGGGGAAAAGCTCAAGCAACAACATTTCTTCCTCATTTTCGGCTAATTGGCGGCAGAAGTCTTCACAGGCAATCAAACTATTTTCCGGTTTTTTATAGGATGACAAGTCAAAAGGTTGGGGATCGCGATGACCACATATTTTTAACCGAAACTCAGGATCGATGGGAACGGGGGTTTTACCGTACCAACCTTTAATCAGGTTGTGGAATTGAGTTGAGACGTTGCTGTATTTTTCTTTACCTTCGTTTAATGCAATTACACAATTGACGGCCTGTGCCCCGATAATTTGACTGGTTGGGGTTACCAATGGTGGGCTACCGGCATCGATGCGCACCTCGGGAACCATTTCCAGAACTTTGGGTAGGAGATGCTCGAGTTTCAGTTGTCTTAATTGAGCGAGCATATTAGTGTACATACCGCCTGGAATTTCTGCTCGGCGAACAGCTTCGTCGGCCGGATCGAAATTAAACCATGCTTCAATTTCATGAATGACCGTTAATAATTCTACCTCTTTGTTTTTCTGGGCATAATCAATGGCTTCCTCAAACAGAACCTCGATTTCTGCCGGTAGATGATCTTTAGTTACGTCGAATTTTCTTGGGAAGCGTTGGGTGGTATCGTATGCAGAAAGCTCCTTGCGAATTTGTCGAAGTTCTTTATCGATTTTAACAACGGTATCAATGTTAACATCAATTTCGATTCCTAATTTTTGACAGAAAAGATAGACGATTTCAATAGCCGGAGCAGCCGGTCCGCCTGCAAACGACATGATAGTGGTATCAATCACATCAACTCCATGGATAATTGCCATGAGCGTGGAAGCCAAACCATATCCCGGAGTACAATGGGTGTGAAAATCGATGGGTACCTTTACGTTTTTTTTCAGAGCATCGATAAGTTCACCGGTTCTTCTTGGGGTGATTAGTCCGGCCATGTCTTTTATGGTGATCATGTCGGCGCCAAGTTTTTCTAATTCCTTGGGCAACTGAATGTAATAGTTCAAGGTGAAGATTTTATCGGGTATTGCTTTTCCATGAATTAGGAAATGATATTTTTGTCGAAGGCTGAACTTTGGATCAACTGTGTAGCTGATGGCACAATCAGCTAATCCTTTGTTTTGATGAATGTATTCGATGCTCGATTTGAGATTATCTACATCGTTAAGGCAATCGAAAACTCTCAGAATATCGATTCCATTGTTAATGGAGTTTCGGATAAATCCTTCAATCACTTCTTCGGGATAAGGATTGTAGCCGAAAAGATTGCGCCCTCGGGATAAAGCGGTGAGTTTTGTGCAATTTCCAAGGATTTCTTTGATTTTTTTCAGACGATCCCAAGGATTTTCGTTCAGGTAACGCATAATGGAATCGGGAACTGCTCCACCCCATACTTCCATAGCGAAAAAGTTTGCTTCTTTGAAAAGGGGAAGAACCCGATCAATTTGAGCCTGATTCATTCGTGTGGCAAATAGCGATTGTTGACCATCGCGCAGTGTTAAATCTCTGATTTTTAATTTTTTATTCATACCAATAAGTAATTGTTTTAGGGAAGCGATATAACGACAAAGTTAGCTTATCTGCTCATTCTTACCTAATTTTTTTGTATGAAATCGAAGGATTTGATAATTTTTTTTATCGATTTGTTATTGAAGTATGATTTTTGTTGAAAAAAAAATATCGTTATGAAAAAATGCTTTTAAAAATATTTATAACTTGCAGCCGCATCAAAAAAAATCTCTACTTTCTTTTTTCGCTAAAATCTATGTTTTACTAACACCCAATCAACTATGAATTTTAATTTTTTACGTAGTTTAAAAAACAGTTTAATAGCTTTGTTGGCTATCTGTTTTAGTTTCCCGGCTTTGGCCAGTGGTGTTCAAAAAATCTCCATTCGCCCAAGCAATAGTCCCTTTACGGTGAAGATCACCGATGAGAAAAGCACCGACCTTACGTTGGTGTTTGAACTGAATCAATTGCAGGCAATTGATGTTAAAACCGACGATGGGAAGGCCCAAATTTTTCGGGTTGACCATGCCGGATCGTTTTTGGTAGCAGGAGTGCCTGACTTACCAATACTAACGGGTTCGGTAGTTATTCCTGACTATGGCAGTAGCAACATTGAGGTTATTCCCGGCAATTATCGTGAAATTACCGATATCGACATTGCACCATCGAAAGGTAGTTTAACGCGTAATATCAATCCCGATGATGTGCCTTATGTAAAAGGCGAAGTTTATGGTAAAAATGCCTTTTTTCCATCCATGCAAGCTCAAATTCGTGAACCTTTCATTATTAGGGATTTTAGAGGGCAAACCGTTGAAGTTTATCCGTTGCAGTATAATCCGGTAACCCGTACGTTGCGTATTTATGAAACCATTACTGTACGTGTGAAATTCAATAACAATCCCGGTGTGAATGAGTTGAACACAGGAAGAAAATCAAAAATTGACCCCGAATTTTCAAAGATTTATCGCGATTTGTTCGTTAATTATAAACGTGAAAAATATACTCCACTGGAAGAAGAGGGCGAATTGTTGGTAATTTGTTACGATGATTTTATAACGGCTATGCGGCCTTATGTGAACTGGAAAAATTCGATGGGAAGAAAAACAACGATGGTTCCCAAATCACAAGTAGGCTCCACAAGCACAGCAATTAAAAATTATATTCAAACCCAATACAATACACCCGGTAGAAATCTGACGTATGTTCTATTAGTGGGTGATGCTCCGCAAATTCCGGCCAACAGTACATCCAACGGAGCTTCGGATAATGCCTATGGATATCTTGTGGGTAACGACAGTTACAGCGAAGTATTTGTGGGACGTTTTTCGGCAGAGAATGTTAATCATGTAAACACCATGGTTGAGCGCACCCTCTATTATGAACGTGATATTGATGCAACAGCAACATGGTTGAACACCGGGCTTGGGGTTTCCAAAAACGAAGGAGCCGGAAGTGGTCACTTTGGTGAAGCCGATTATCAACATATCGATCTGATACGCGACACTCTCCTTAATTACACCTATACAAACGTACATCGCGAATATGAAGGAGTGTCGGGTTTACCCAACACCTCGCCGGCTTCAATTTCCCAACGTATTAACCAAGGAACCGGAATTATCAACTACTGTAATCATGGATCGGTTGATGGATGGGGAGTGGTTAACTATAACATAAATCATGTTAATGCATTGACCAATGTGAATAAACTTCCGTTTATTTGGTCGGTGGCATGTGTAAACGGTGATTTTGTGTCGAATTTCTGTTTTGCCGAAGCTTGGATGAGAGCAACAAATAACGGACAACCTACAGGTGCCGTCAGTGTTTTGATGTCAACTATCAATCAGCCATGGCAACCCCCAATGACCGGTCAAGACCACATGGTAGGCTTGCTTGCTGAAAGCTTTTCTAACAATATCAAAAGAACGTTTGGCGGATTGTCCATCAATGGAAATTTTAAGATGGTAGAAGTTCACGGAAGTGAAGGAGTTAAAACCCACGATACCTGGACAATTTTTGGCGATCCAACCTTGATGGTGCGTACCGATATTCCCCAAGCTATGAACATATCTCACAATCCGACATTGTTCCTTGGAAGTTCATCCTTTACCGTAAGTTGCGATGTTAACGGTGCTGTTGTTGCTATTTCACGTGAGGAAAACGGAGAAGTGATTTTATTAGGCAAAGCGGTTGTGAATTCAGGACAAGCAGTAGTCAACTTTAACGAAGCTATTACCACTCCCAACGATCTCAAAATTGTGGTAACGGCCTATAATAAAATTGCCTATCAAAGCACCATTTCAGCTGTTCCTGCTAATGAGCCTTATGTGGTTTTGGATTCATACACTTTGACAAATCAACCGAACTATGGTGAAAGTTTCAATTTGAACGTAAATCTCAAAAACATTTCGCAAGATCCATACACGGCAAGTGGAGTAACGGCTCAATTATCAACCCAAAGTGAATATGCAACTGTTGTCAACGGAAGTATTGTTGCTGGGAATATTTCGCCCGATCAAACGGTGGCTTTAGACAATGCATTCTCGGTAAACATTGCCAACAATGTTCCGGATCAAACAGCCATAGTTTTCACTATCAACATATCCGGTTCGTATGGAGGACAAACCTACAGCTGGTCGCAAAATTTCACTATTAAAGCCAATGCACCAGTTTTATCCATTGGCAACATTACCATTGACGATGGAGGAGCCGGAATTCCCGGAGTTTTGGATCCGGGAGAAACTGCCAATGCTCAGTTGGTTGTAAGAAACATAGGACATGCTGCTATTCAAAACGTTACGGTTGGATTTATCTCAAATTCGTCGTATTTATCGGTAACCAATTCCACATTCCAAATTGCAAGTTTGGCGGTTGATGGGCAAAGTCAAGCGTTGTTTGAAGTTTCTGCTCTTGCCAATACACCGTTAGAAACTGTCGCTCCGGTTGTTCTTTCAGCTGAATCGGGTGCTTATCAGGCATCTAAAAACAGTCAGATTATCATTGGTTATATTCCTGAATATATCATGAACAGTGATGCTGTTACGGCATGTATTGGACGTTTTTACGATTCCGGCGGCTCCAATGGAGCATACTCTAATAATGAAAACATTACTAAGACATTCTATCCGGCCACTACAGGAGCTAAATTGATGTTCAATTTCACATCGTTTGATGTTGAAAACAGTTACGAAAAACTCTATGTTTACGATGGACCCAATGCTTCATCTCCACAAATTCAGGGAAGTCCATTTACAGGAACCAATTCACCAGGAACCTTCATGGCTACCAATGCAGAAGGAGCTATTACCTTTAAATTTACTTCCGATGGTATGGTTACCAAACCCGGATGGTCGGCTAGTTTCTATTGTGTTGATTTGAGTGTTCCACCGGCATCGGCAACTAATCCTTTCCCCGCAAACGGATCGGTAGTAACAACTTCTCCTGTCAATTTCACTTGGAGCTTTGTCCCCGGGGCAACTTCATACGATATCTATTTTGGTCCAAATTCTTTACCGGAAACACCCACCGCAAACGTAACAACTAATGCATGGACCAATACGGTTGCACCTTTCTCTAATTATGTTTGGAAGGTTGTTCCAAAGAATAATGCCGGCCAAGCTACCGATTGTGAAACTTGGAGTTTTTCAACTCAAGCTATTAGTACCACAATCCTGATGCAGAACGGCCAATTTACAACTTGTGATGCTATTTTCCACGATTCAGGCGGTGAAAACGGACAATATGGTAATAATGAGAATTTTGTGTTAACTGTCTATCCGTCAAATAATTACTCGAAAATAAAACTCGATTTTCTATCGTTTGACACTGAGAACAATTACGATAAACTTTATATCTACGACGGAACAACGGTATCTGCACCACAAATGCAAGGAAGTCCGTTTACGGGTACCAATTCTCCGGGAACTAAGGTTGCAACGAACGCACAAGGAGCTCTGACCATTAAATTTACTTCCGATGCTTCAGTTGTTGCTAATGGATGGAAAGCCATCGTTTCCTGTCAAGAAATTGCCGGTTCGCAAGCTCTAATTACTGATTTTACTTTTGAGGAAGATGTTGTTTTGAATACGATTATTTCACCGGTGGTAAACAATAATGCTACGATTACCGTGTGGGTTAATGGCAGTGCAAATATTTCGTCGTTAACTCCGATTATGACCCTGAGTGATGGTGCAACAGTGAATCCGCCTATGGGGTCTCCGATAGACTTTACCAATCCTGTTACCTTTAGCGTTACGTCACAAAACGGTTTGGTGGTAAATCAATATCAGGTTACGGTAATTTCAGTTTATATTGTTACCTTCTTTGTATCATACGACGGAATACCCGTGGAAGGTGCCGTGATAACCATTGACAATCAGCAAATCAATACCGATGCTAATGGATTAGCTTCCATTAACCTAACAGGAGGAACCTACAGCTATACAGTTTCTAAAACGGGCTACAATACAATTACGGGTGAGGTTGTTGTTTCATCGGATATTCAAATCACCATTAATCTAACAGGCATAGGAGGAACTATTGTTGAAAATACATGCTTGGTGTATCCCAATCCGTTTAAGCATGAATTAGTATTCGATAGGATTTCAAACGTTGCCCAAATCAAAATTTTTGATGCTACGGGTAGGAACGTGCAAACCATTTCCAACAATGGCGGTTCACAGTTAAGAATTTCTACTGAAACCCTATCATCAGGAGTTTACTTCATCGGGTTTACGCTTGGCGATGGTTCGCAAACCATTATCAAAATTATCAAGCAATAAACAAAGCGAATGTTTGAAAAGGGGAGGAGCAATCTTCCCCTTTTTTATTAATTTCGATACCTTTGTAAAAACAAATTAATTATTAATGACTTATCAACAACGTTTTGCTGTTATTGGAAATCCGATTCTGCACAGTAAAAGTCCGGATATATTTAATTTTCTTTTTGGTCATTACCAAATAGATGCCTGGTATTTACGCTTGTTGCCGGTTGATGAATTTTCATTATGTGAATTGTTCGAGTGGCTTAATCTGTCATTTGTAAATATCACCACTCCTTATAAGGAATATTTTTATCGGCAATTGACTAATATAACTAAAGAAGCTCAAGTAGTGCAAGCGGTTAACACAGTAATAAAAACTCCTGAAGGTTTGTTAGGAATAAATACGGATATTCAGGGTGTTGTTGGTGCCCTTGAAGAAGTGGTTGACGAAATTGAAGGGAAACGTGTTTTGGTGTTTGGTGCCGGGCCAGCAGCTCGTAGTGCCGTTTACGGTTTGAAAATGAAAGGAGCTGATGTTTGGATTACAAACCGAACTAACGAAAAAGCACAGCGATTAGCCAAAGAGTTTGGACTCTGCTATTTGCCGTTTGAATCAAATCGGAACAAGTATTCATGCTTTGATATTCTTGTGTTGGCAACCTTACCTGAATTTAATCCATTTCAAGGCGTCATGCTTAATCCAGGAACAGTTGTGTTAAATGCTAACTATCGTTTGAACGCTGTTGATTTAAAATCGCAACCGATTCGTTTGATAGGAGGGGAGCGGTGGTTAGTTCATCAAGCTTGTGCGGCTTTTGAATCCTATTTCGGATTTAAACCCGATAGGTCTATTCTTGAGAAGGTTATGTTTGAAAAAATGCCTAATACGTCTGTTAATTCTGTAATTATCGATTATCCACAGATGTTGGATTCGTTCAATAATATTGATATTTTGGTAGTACACAGGAATAATGCCGAAAAAGCAGAAGTACTTCTCGAACAGGAAAAAAAATGTTAAATCAAATGTTATGAATAGTATAGGAAGATATTTTCGTATTGCCCTTTTTGGAGAATCGCATGGTGAAACTATAGGAATCATTGTTGATGGAGTCAAAGCCGGGATAAAGCTTTCGGCTGAGGATTTCACAACCGACCTTTCACGACGTAAGCCCGGTAAAGAAGGAACTACCGGCAGAATCGAAGATGATATTCCACGCATTGTTTCCGGAGTTTATAATGGATTCACCACCGGGGCGCCAATATCCATATTATTTGATAACCATAATGTTAAGTCGCGTGATTACGATTTCATTCGAGAATTTTGGCGTCCCGGGCATGCCGATTTTCCTGCCGAAAAAAAATTTGGGGGTTTTAACGATCCACGTGGTGGAGGGCATTTTTCCGGACGGTTAACGCTATCGATAGTGGCTGCAGGCGTCATTGCAAAAAAAGTTTTGCATGGTGTAACAATCGAATCCAAAATCTTACAAATTCACGGTTCCGCCAACTGGGAAAACGAAATAACCATAGCTAAACAGCGTAACGATTCGGTGGGTGGTATTGTGGAATGCCGTGTTGACGGATTACCGGTTGGATTAGGAGAACCTTTCTTCGATTCGGTTGAATCGGTGATAAGCCATATTATCTTTTCAATCCCCGCAATAAAAGGAATCGAATTTGGTTCGGGCTTTGCATCGGCATTGATGTATGGTTCGGAGTTCAACGATGTTTATCTCGACGCTGATGGACATACACTGACAAACCATTCCGGAGGAGTTCTGGGTGGCTTATCAACCGGAAACTCACTGATATTCAGAGTTGCTGTCAAACCAACATCAAGCATAGGGATTCCCCAAACCACCTATAATAAACAGTCAGGAAACATTGAATCCTTGACGTTAGAAGGTCGTCACGACACCTGTATTGTTCTTCGTGTGCCTGTTGTGCTGGAAGCTGCAACGGCCATTGCCCTTGCTGACCTTTGGTTGGCACAGTAAGATTTTCTGGGATTAGAATAATTTTTTATCTTTTGTTTAATTTTCATAATACAGAAATTAAACAAAAGGATAAACTATCTGTTTATAGTTGAAACAAAAAGTACAAAGTGATGGAAATATACATTGCAGGAGGCAGCGGATTTTTGGGATCTTCATTAGCTCAAACTCTTGACAGCCTGGGATTCTGTGTTACTATTATTACCCGAAAAAAAACTGTTATAAACACGTCATCGAATATTAAATACATCACATACAATGATTTGAATAATTTGACTCCGGCAGCTAATCATGTGGTGGTCAATCTTGCAGGTTCAAACATAGGAGCCGGCCGATGGACTAAAAAACAAAAAACTCAGATTTTGCATAGTAGGATTGATACAACCCAACTGTTGTTAAAATCGTTTGCCAAACATTCGCCCAGAGTTTGGATACAAGGTTCGGCAGTGGGTTATTACGGCATTTCTCAAAACGAAAGTTTTACTGAAGACTCCGGGAAAGGAGAAGGGTTCTTAGCCACAGTTACAGCTGAATGGGAGTCTTCGGTCGATATTAATCAATTACCCAATACTCGGATTGTTTTCATTCGAACCGGTGTAGTTTTATCATCCAAAGGCGGAATGTTAAGAAAACTGATTCCTATTTTCCGTTACGGGATGGGAGCCATTTTCGGAGATGGATTGCAACCACTATCGTGGATATCCATAGAGGATTGGGTTCGTGCCGTTGTTTTTCTCCTTGAAAATCCAAAGTCACGTGGAGTTTATAATTTGACGGCTCCAGAAACACTTACCAACAAAGAGTTTTCTCATCGACTTGCCGCAACACTTCGTCGAAAAGTTTTTTTCACCATCCCAAAAGGAATTTTACGCCTGCTTTTGGGTGAGATGGCTGAGGAAATGTTGTTGAATGGACAAAAAGTGTATCCCCAACGGTTATTGAGTGAGAATTTTCACTTTAAACATCCTTCCCCCGAAAAATTTTTTGAATGTTACCTTTTAAAAGAACTTAAAAAAGTTTCGTAGCATGAACATTAATCGAACCTTATTATTGATACTTCTGATTTTCACAGGAATACTGAATGGACAAAACACCGATGCCGGTGCATCGCTTCGTGGAAGAGTCTATAATTCGGAAACTAACGAAGGAGTTCCTTTTGCTAACATAGTTGTTTATGGAACCAACATTGGAACCATTTCAGACTTTGATGGAAAGTTTGTTTTTTATGGACTTCAGCCCGGTTATATTAAAATTGCCGTGAGTGCCATTGGTTTTGAAACAGCGATTTCGCCCGATGTATTAATAACCAAAGCCAAGACTCCTTTTATTGATGTGGAATTGCGTCCCACAGCATACAAATTGGATGAAGTTGTGGTTAAAGCTTCCCTATTCCGTAAAAAGGAAGAAACTCCATTGAGTATGCAACCCATTGGACTTCGGGAAATCGAAAAAAATCCGGGAGGGAATCGAGATATATCTCGGGTGATACAGTCATTCCCCGGCGTTGCATCAACACCCGCATATCGCAACGATTTAATTGTCAGAGGAGGCGGTGCTAACGAAAATCGGTTTTATCTCGACGGGGTTGAAATTCCTAATTTGAATCATTTTGCCACACAAGGTGCAGGAGGTGGACCAACCGGAATTATTAACGTTGACTTTGTTCGTGAAATTGATTTTTACACCGGCGCTTTTCCTGCAAACGTTGGAAATGCATTGAGTTCGGTGCTTGATTTCAAACAAGTCGATGGAAATAAGGACAAACTGAAATACCGTGCCACAGTTGGTGCCAGCGACCTTGCATTGACTCTCGACGGTCCAATATCGGAAGAGGGGTCTATCGTTTTTTCAGTTCGACGTTCCTATCTCCAGTTTCTTTTTGCTGCCTTAGGGCTTCCTTTCCTTCCAACTTACAACGATGCTCAGTTTAAAACAAGGGTTCGCATTAACCCTAAAAATGAAGTTATCCTCATCGGACTTGGGGCTTATGATGTCAATAGACTAAACCTTGATGCCAATGAGACAGAAGAACAACGATATACGCTAAAATATTTGCCCGAAAACACGCAATGGAACTATACTTTGGGTACCGTTTTTAAACACTACACCGATATAGGTTATAATTCACTGATTATTAGTCGTAATCACTTAAATAATATTTCACGCAAGTATCGCGATAATATTGAAGTTCCTGAAAATTTAACGCTTGATTATCAATCATCGGAGATTGAAACCAAAATGCGTTATGAAGAAATTAAACGTATCGATGACTGGAAGTTTTTGTACGGAGCCGGATTAGAGTATAATCAATACACGAACGAAACTTATAATAAAATCTTCATAAACAATCAATCGCGGGATTTATTCTACAATTCGAGTTTCGATTTTGTCAGTTACTCAATATTTGGACAAATAACTCGTAGTCAAATTGCCGGTAGGCTTTTGTTATCCGGGGGAATTCGTTTTGATGGAAACACCTATAGCAATCAAATGGTTAATCCAATAAACCAGTTTTCTCCAAGAATATCGACGAGTTATAATCTGACCCCGGAATGGGCATTAAACGTCAGTATTGGACGTTTTTTCCAACGTCCGCCTTACACAACCATGGGATTTCGCGATTTTAACGGTGACTTGATAAATAAAACCAACGGGTTACGGTATATCGAATCCGATCAAATGGTTTTGGGTATCGAAAATAAACCAAACCCTGACAGTCGAATAACCATAGAAGGTTTTTACAAATGGTATCGTCGCTATCCTTTTTCCGTGGCTGATTCTGTAGCTCTATCGTCGAAAAGTGCTGATTTTGATGTTTTTGGCGCAGAAGCCGTCACTTCGGATGGTATTGGAAGAGCCTATGGAATTGAATTTTTGGTTCGTCACACTAATTTATGGAAAAGCAACATCATTTCCAGTCTAACCTTTGTACGAAGCGAATTTAAAAATTTACGAGGCGAATTTATCCCCTCAGCTTGGGACAATAAAATTATTTTCAACCTAACTGCAACGCGTGAATTGCCTCGAAATTGGGATATTGGATTCAAATGGCGTTTTCTTGGTGGGCAACCTTATACCCCTATTGATTTTGATCGTTCCAGCTT
>Ga0208198_1001611_pt1 | contig 19024 bp, 21 predicted proteins | sample AD_JPNTR2_MetaG_FD_184446 | JGI IMG/M metagenome (GOLD analysis project Ga0208198, IMG submission 184446) | Active sludge microbial communities of municipal wastewater-treating anaerobic digesters from Japan - AD_JPNTR2_MetaG (SPAdes) (version 2) | ecosystem: Engineered > Bioreactor > Anaerobic...
CTTCAAGGGCAGTGAAAAATCCCCAATTAACTCCATAGAGTAACACTCATGTGCGGCTACACGGGCGGGTGTAGTTCAACTTAGGCTTCCCGCTGGGCACTGCGTGCCGCTATGAAGCCTTATTATTAGCAAAAGTTATTTCATTAATCTCTTTGTTCGATATTCATTTTTCTTAGATTCATATTCACTTTCCGTTATATATCCTCTGTTTCTAAGCCAATAGAGTTGATTCATCATTGTTTCTTCTGGAACGTCAGCGTCAATTTTAGAATACCTTTCCAAGATAATCTTTTTTGATTTTGCCATTAACTCATTCGCAAATCTTTCAACTTCTTTTCTTGATGGGCTTTCAAGAAAAAAGGTAATCTGAGCATATCCGCCAGTTATATGAAGTTCATTTTTTAGCGGTGTGAAGAAAATAAGAGCTCCGATTCCTAAATAAAATAAACCTATCGTAATCATTGCCCAGATTGGAAGAGTGTCATTACCTGAAACAATATAAGCAGCTAAAAAGAACAGTCCGAATGCAAGGAAAAATCCACCGAGAAAATAGCTTCCTCGTCGTGATTTTTTTTCAATTAAAATCTCATTACCAATAGAGTCAATATTTACTGACCATTCCTTGGTTTCCGATGATGTTTTGTAAGTCATTTTCAGTTTGTCTCCTACTAACTCAAACGTTCTCCTTTTTGCACCTTGTTTTTGTTCTAATCTCATCTTTATCAATATCTTTTTATCAGTATTTACATATCCATTAGGTTTCAGTCTCTTATAATTTTTGCTAACGGACAGGGCTTGGCGAAGGCGGGGTTTAAAAGCACTTCACTTCACACAAGCACAAAAGTAAATAAAAAGCACTTCCCTATAAAATAGCACATCAGCCCCGCTTTCCGCCAAGCCAATGTTGGCAGTAGTTTTTGCTTTTAAGTTAAAATGAGCAACCTACTATTATTCAGTTGCTCATTTCGTTGAGATTTATGAACAGCAGGTTGTTCTGCCGCCGCACATCTCAACTTTCGGTGCAAGTTTGATTTTCTTAATCATTGCATTAGAAATTTAAGTGTTAAAAAAAGAAAATATACTACGAATTTTGAACCCGATATTCAGTTTCAAATTTATAGTCAATAAGTTTGTCTGTCGCACCAATGTAAATGTCACACATTGTAAAGTGCTTTTTTGTTACTTCATAAGTAAGATAACAACCGCCACTACAAAATCCTGATACTACACAGTTTACACAATGCTTGTTTTGCGTGGGTAATTGCTCTTGCATCAAGATTTTTACTTGTTCTACAAAAAGTTTTACACTTTTATCTATTTCTTCTAAGTTGTAGAATGATAAAGGCGTACCTGAATACGTGCAAAAAGTCAAGCATTTTGAAGGTGTAACAGTTATATTTTTCCCAAGCAAAGAAGTACAAAACGACTTAGGTTCGTCATTGTTTTCCGTTGTCAAGTTTGAAAAAGGTGTTCGCCAAGAACCAACAATTTCAATACCTATCTCATCTCCAATTTTGTAGAACTCAACCAACTTACTTGTAACGTCTTCTCCACTAAACTTTACTCTATGGATAAAATCACTATCTACAAGTACCGTGCTGATACCCAACTCTTTCATAGCAATTAAAAAGTCTCTTGGTACAATATTTTCAAAGTTTTTTTCGGTCATAGTTAATGCTACGCCAACAGAAACTTTCCTTTCCAATAACTTTCTAATGTTTTGGAATATTTTCTCAAATGTACCATTACCTTTTTTATCTACCCTTATGGCATCATTCTGTTCTTGAAGTCCATCAAGTCCAACAGACACTTTAACATTATATTTTACTAAATACTCAATAACCTCGTCATCAAGCAAGGTTAAGTTGGAATTTATTAACTGCTCTACTTCTAAGTTCTTATCCTTTGTCTTCTGATTTATGTACTCTAAAACTTGAAGAAAAACCTTCTTGTTTATTAGTGGCTCGGCAGCCCCATAATGAAAGGAATACCTGTTCAGTTTTTTAATGCTTGGATAAAAATCCACGTAGTAATCTATCCACAGTTTTGCAGTTTCAAAATTCATCAACTTTTTGCTGATATTTCTTACGTTAGTTTGCTCTGTGGCGTGTGCGTGAGAACACATATGGCAACTTAAATTACAACTTTCAGACAAAATCAAATCCAACACAACGGGACCGTCATAGTTTTGAATATATGTTTTTGTCTTTTCTATGTGTTGGGTAAAAAGCCTGTCATCTTCGAAGTAACCGACTTCTTCAAGGTCTTCTTTTAAATTGTCGCTGATTTGTTTTGATAAAATATTATCAAAAATATCCTTTGTAACGACAAAAGGCTCTCCGTTAAAAGAATGAAAGACAAAATAGTCATCGCCATTTTGCTTCGCCCAGTAGTGATTTCCTAGTTCAATAAACATAAGATTTGAGTTTATTTGTTAAAATTACTGCCAACGGGTTCGGGTTTGCGCAGTGCCGTATGTAAGCACTAAAGTATAAAAAAGAAGTGAACTTTGCAAACTGTGTCCTAATCCACCAGCACGGAAACGGCTTTGCGCAAGACCCGGTGTTAGCGGTTGTAAATTAAAATACTATCTGCAATTTCAAATGTATATATTGTCTCTCCACCACCGGTGCAATCAGGATCATAATAATATCTCCATTGATTAAAATCTCCAATATCCTTTTTCAACTTACAACCTTCAATATAAAAAGAGTCGCAAATTCTTTTAAATTTATTCTCTCCATCTAGCCTTGTTTCTAAAGAAACATGTCCAATACCTCCAGCATCCCAAAGATAAAATGTCTCATTTGGTAATAAATTAAACTCTGTTAAAAAAACTGAATCTTTTTCAGTAACAGTTAATATAATGTTATTGTCATATCCAAAAGTCCAATATGAATGTGATTCATAATCTTGAATAATCCTTATAGGCAAAGTCCTATTTGTTTTATTCACAATTAATATTTGTTCATTAAATCCTGGATCACATGAAGCTATGAATATTGATAAAATAATTAATGTTACAATCTTTGAAGTCATTTTTTTTGTCTTATTTTATAACCGCTAACGGTTGGTGTATGAAGCGTTGGGCATTTCGAAGCACTTTACTGTCAAACCGCTACAAAGTTTATTAAATGTAACGCCCTTGAAATTAGCACTATCCGCCCAATGATTTATACACTTTGTTAGCAACTGGGCGTTGATTCTTCCAGTCTGTTTTTCAGTCATTTAAGGTTTCTTTAATTGTCTTTTCAATCTGCACAAAACTGTCAACGGAGCGCAAATTTATTTTGTTTTTTTGTGGGAGGGCAACCCTAAAACCGCCCTTAAAGGCGGTTACTTGGGCAGGCTTTGTAAGCTCTTTGGCAAGTTTTGGTCGTGCGTTGGCTCGTGGGGCTTGCCAATGTGCTTACAAATAGGGAGGGCAATTCCACTATCCTCTTATGGTTTTGCCCAATGCTTCTAATAGTTGTGGATTGTCCTCTAAACCAATCTTTGCTACGGCATAGAACTCACTCATCCAATCATCTATTTTTGCAAATGCAGCATCTTTTATTTTTGTTGCATCTTGTGATTCCCCTTTTTCTTTCAGATAAATTGCTCTTGCTGCTTCTAATCCAGATATTAGGGTGTTTGCTGCTGTCAAGTCGTCAACTGATATTTTTAAACGAGCTAATTTACCTTGAATAGCAGAATCGGCAGATGCAACACTGTAAAACTTTTTTGCTGCTTCTAACCATTTTATATATGTCCGTGGCATTACGCCTGAAATGGCTAATTTATCTGCGATTAATGAATCATTTCGGAATACAACTTTAGCTTTTTTTCGATGGGTGTTAAATGTGTCTTCTAATTGCTCCTTTTTACTTGAAAAATCTGCGTAAGCGGCAGATGTTTCATCATCTTCGGTTTTGTTTGCATCGTATGCAGTCCGGGTTTTTGTAAGCAATGCTTTACCTTCTGCGATAACTACTGAATCATAACCTAAATCAGCCATAATAGCCGCAATTTCAGGTTGGGTCTCCGCATTTTCCAAAGCTACCCGGTACAATTCCAAAGTTGCTGTGTCTGTAAGTTTTGTTCGTGATGCCATAATTAAATTTTTAAAGGTTAATAATTAATTACATTTGGTTTTTTCGCTTTTACAATTCTGTTTTTCAGTCTTACAATTGCGTTACCCCCACCGACATTTTCTCTATTCGGATTTGAAATTGATTTTTCCGACCGTACTGCAATATTTCCCCAACTTGCCAGTCTTTTTTTCCTTTCTACTATTGCATTTTTCAAACTTACAACTGCTATTTTTCAACTTGATATTGTATTTGTAAAACTAAATGTTAAATATAATGAAAATACTTTTTGTAGGAACTCAGTTACATTTCCGTTTTGTTAAAAAATCAGCAACAACTTTCATTCTTTTGTATCGAAGGGCATTTTACCGAACCATATGAACAATAAACGCAGCAATCGCCTTTTTTGGGTTTTATAACAGCTTTGCACTTTTCACACTCATAGAAGAACTGGCATGAATCTTCAGGCATTTCTTCTTCTTTTTGATGCCCGCAATTTGGGCAGGTTATGATTGAGTGGTATTGAATTTTCATATCTATAAAGTTTTCAACAATCAGTTTTACATTCCTTTTCAATCCTTTCATTCTCAATTTGAAAGGTTGTGTGTCCAATTCCGAATTCGTGTTCAAGTTTCTTCTGCAGTTCAGAAATAAATTCATCGTTAAACCCTTTTGGCATTATCAGGTGGGCGGTTAAAGCTATTTGGGTGGTACTCATTGCCCAAACGTGTAAATCGTGAATATCGTTAACTCCATTTTGGGATAAAAGAAAGTTGCGTACTTTATCAAGTTTTATTTGTTTGGGTACTGCATCCAGCGCTAAATCAATGGAATCAGTAAACAACCGCCATGTACCCCAAAGAATAACCAGAATAATGATAAAACTCATTACCGGGTCAATCCATTGAATTCCGGTGAGGTTAATCAATAGCCCGGCAGCTACTACACCTAACGACACCCCGGCATCGGCAGCCATGTGCAGGAATGCCCCTTTGATGTTCAGGTCGTCTTTTTGGCCTTTCATAAACAGCAAAGCCGTAATGGTATTGATTACTACGCCTATCCCGGCAACAATCATCACTTGCGTACCTGCCACGGGTTCTGGATTTTTGAATTTTCCTACAGCATCCCAGCCAATTGCTATTACTGCTCCAAAAAGCAATAACGCATTGAGTATCGATACAAGAATGGTTGTTTTGCGAAGTCCGTATGTGTACTTTCCTTTTGGTTTTATGGAAGCGAGCCTGATTGCAGCCCAGGCAAAAATCAAACTCAGTACGTCGCTGGCGTTGTGGCCTGCATCGGCTAATAGTGCTGATGAGTTGGCTAACAGACCGTAAAATATTTCAACAGCAACAAAGGCGATGTTTAAACCTATGCCAATGGCAAAAGCTTTTCCGTAATTTTTTTGAGTTGTATGTTCATGCGAATGTGCCATGCTCTGTCTATTTACCAAGTTTCAATATCCTGAAAGCCCCCCTGACCACGATTAAAAATACAATTGCCCCAATGATTAAATCGGGATATTTTGATTGGGTCAACAAAACCAATACTCCTGCTGCGATAACACCAGTATTGATAATAATATCATTCGATGTGAATATCATCGTGGCTTTCATGTGTGCTTCTTCACTTTTTGATTTTTGTAATAAATAAAGGCAAACGGAATTGGCAATTAATGCCAATATGGAAACAATAATCATGGTTTTGAAATCCGGCACAGCTTCGAAACTGATAAATCTGCGTATTACTTCTATAAGCCCAATCAATGCTAAAGCCAGTTGAAAATAGCCACTCAGCTTTGCCACTTTTTTCTTACGGAACACAGTTGAACCAACTGCCCAAAGGCTTAGGCCATAAACCAAAGCGTCTGCAAGCATATCCAGTGAATCGGCCACCAGCCCCATTGATTTTGAAATAAAACCCGTGCTGATTTCAATGATAAAAAAAGCAAAATTTATAATTAGAACTGTCCAAAGCAGTTTCGATTGTACTGATGAATCGTCCTTGAATTCATCCTGTTGGACAACAATGGTTTCTTTGTGTTCCGTGCCCAATTTGAGTTCTTTAAGGTGTTTTTCGATTTCCTCATTTTCTTCGGAATGAAACACGGTGAGCTTCCGGTTTTCAATATCGAACACCAAACTTTTAATTGTGGAAAGCCCTTCCAGCTTCATCCTGATAAGGGATTCTTCGGAAGGGCAGTCCATTTTACTGATGGTAAATACAGATTTGAACATGTGAACTAATCTTTATGCAAAACCACATTTAAAGGAATAAAAGCGCCCACTTTCAAGCCCCAGTCAATATTATCAACAGGGGTAAACAGAAATACAAACGCATTTCCCACGTTCCCTAATTTGAAATTGAGGCCGGTCTGGACTATGAATTTATTTTCATCTATCATATACTCTTCCGCCAAAACCCACGATACCGGGATTTTTTTGTCGAACCCTACAAACCAGTATTCGTTAAAATTGTAGATGGTATTGGCAAAGGGCGTGTATCCCACCGACAGGTAGGTTTTATTATTGAACATGGCGCCCAACTCGGCATGGATACGCGTTATTTCCGTTTTGTTACCGTCAAAATCGTACATCACAAAAGGGTTAACACGTACCCCTGTGATTACTTTTAACCGTTCGCCTTCCTGGGCATTCGCTGTGAATACCCAGAAAAGTGCGAAGGTTAATAACAACAGTTGTTTTCTCATTTTCAATTATTTTTGAACTACTTTAGGTTAAAATTTCAGCCGTATTATACGCTTTCAATTACCTTTTGAAGTTTCGACCTGATTTCTTCGGCAATTGCACTTAATTTGTCGTTTTGAACCGCCAGCATGGAAGCCACCGGGTCAACGGCAGCTACTTCTGTTTTGCCATTATCCAGCTCCTGCACAATTACATTGCAGGGAAGCATGGCTCCGATTTTGTTTTCCGCTATCAATGCTTCATGAGCAAAGGGTGGATTGCAAGCCCCTAAAATCTGGTATTTTTTGAAATTTACGTCCAGCTTCTTTTTTAAAGTAGCCTGTACATCAATTTCGGTCAACACCCCGAAACCTTCTTTTTTCAGTTCTTCGGTTACTTTTTCGATAGCTTCATCGAAACCGTACTCTGTTATCTTTTCAATGTAATACTTCATGATTTTTTATTTTACATTAAATCTTTTTTTCGTTCTTCAAATTCTTGTTTATCAATTTCTCCCTTGGCATAACGCTCTTTTAAAATATCGAGCGCCGACTTACTTTCGGGTAGGTTGCCGGGGCGGTTATTTTGACTCATTCCTTTAACAACCATCCAAACAACGGCAATTACGATAATGAGCCCTATAACCCACCACCAGCCCATTCCCATTCCCCATCCGTGACACCCAAATCCATCCATCATAACATTCTCCTTTCTTTTTATCGCTTGTTTTTTTAAAAACCGAACTGGTGTTTACCAACAATTGCTGCGACGTGACATCATCATCTGTTTACGAGAATTCATTCCCATATTACCTGCATGCCAGCAATTTTCCGACATATCCCACCAATTGTAATTGTTGTTGTTAAAGTAGGTAAGCTGCTTTTCAGTAAGAAGTTTTTTTACCTGAACTTTTGTCTCCAGGTTGATATCCTCAATTTTTTCTTCTTTATCGCGGATAGTGCTTCTCAGTGATTTCACCTTTTTTACATCCAGCTCGGGATTTGAGTTTGCTGCCTGATATTCTATTCTTAAACTGCGAAGCTCGTTTTCGATTGGAAGCTTTTTCTCGTAACTGTTTTTACGTAGCTCATTGATTTCCGTAATTTGTTCGGCTGATAAGGCATATTCCGCCGGGGTATTGTTGTTCCACCATTGGGCATTAGCGTTTACCGACCAGTTTGAGTTACAACAATGAGGTTGTGCCATTGCCTGCGATGCAGAAAAAACAATCAATCCTGCAAGTAAAAAAGCCATTTTAAACTTTCCAGTTCTCATAATTAATAATTTTTAATGTTAGACATTCTAATAATTTCAACATCAAAATTACCAATAAGTTAGTGCAACACTATTGCAAAGTTTAATCGCAGCGCGGGCACACCCCTTTAATGATGAATTGCGCATTATCGTAGGTGTAGCCTTCAGGCAGTTTAATGTTGGGAATTGGAAGTTCTTTCATGCAACGTGTTCTGCCGCAACGGGTACAATAAAAATGAACGTGCAGGTCATGTATATTACAGGTACATTCATCATCGCAAACGGCATACTTCACCGAACCTGAACCATCATCAACGGTATGTACAATGAAATTGTCCTCAAATGATTTAAGCGCCCTGAAAATGGTTGAACGCTCCACTTTTTCAAATCGTTGCTCCAATTCCGCCAGGCTCAGCGCTTTCCCGGATTCCGCAAGTGTTTTATAAACCAGGATGCGCATGGCTGTTGGTTTGACGTTTTTCGATTCGAGTTTTTGTTCAATTTCTTTATTATCCATTCCTACAAATATTTATGAGACAAATATTATTCAGTGCTTTTATACCCCAAATTTACATAAAAATGTTTAATAACCTTACGGGATTTATCTTTACAACTTCAATTGCTGTACTACCCACATCTTTAATTACTTGACTCCTTCAAATACTTCAAAATAATTGGAATTGTTCTGAATTGTAAATTTGAAAATACATGAATTCATTTTTGGATTAAATCCCCCAAAATGATTGTCATTTTGATTGTGTTGGGTATTCATGTGATTGGTCCAGGCGTTCCATTGGTCAGTTCCCGCCCAGTTGCTGTTGCCCCAACCTTGATTCATATTTCCCCAGCAATTGCCATCGTTCATCCAGGCGTTATTTGTCCAACCGGATTGGCGGTTTGTGCAAAAATCATAATTATTGCGATTATGTCCATATTCAGCAAAAAAATCTTGTCCGGTATAACACACCATAATGCTGTCATAGTTTTGGTATAGTTGCATTGTAAAGGTTGAATCAAAATTGTAGGACAAACAATGCATACTAACTAAGCTATCGTTTATTAGCGTTACATTTAATGTCGCCGGACTGGACTGATTAGTAGCTGTACTCTTAAGAGTACCTGTATATGTGCCGATTACGCTGGAAGCTAAAGTATTATCCAAGGGTGTTTCTTCTTCCTTGTTACATGAATAAAAAATGAATCCAACTACTGCTACCATTAAAAAAATAACTTTTGTATTTTTCATGCCAGTAAATAATTTATTTCGTTTCATTTTTCTATCCTCCTATTTTATTCCAATATAAATCCTGCATTTTTAACTTTTGCCTCCAATTCGCTATACGCAATTTGTTTTGGATTGTATTCAATCAGTACCTGGTTCGATTTACGATATAACTTAAAATCTTCAACACCTTTAATTCCGTTTAACAAAGTCGTCAATTTCTCGTTATCACCTTCTTTATGCTCAACAAAACAGATTACGGTTTTTCTTTCATCAATTTTAATTGTAGTGATTTTATTATTATCATTAAGTTCAGCTTCTATATAGAGGGCAAAAGGTAAATCTGTCAATTTTGTTTCCTCCCCGTTGTATTTAACAGTCATGTTTTTGTCTATCTGAACCGGCATGCAAGCCTGTGTTCCTAAAACACATATTACAATTCCGTCGTCACCTAATTTTTCACCACCGACTGTTCCAATAATTTTTTCTGTTTCCTGCGCATAGATGTTCGCAATTGATACACCAAAAATCAAGACTGTTGCTTTGATTACATTTAATATCTTGTTCATTTTACTTTTTTTATAAATTTTAAGTTATTGTATGCGAAATTTTAGTTTGATTTCGCTTTTCTGAAAGCTGGCAGGTTGCCTTGCCAGCCTTCAAAAAAGCATTCAAATCTGTTACAATCCTTTGCTATTCAGAAAGGAGTTGATTTTATATGAACCACTTGATTGATTATATGTGTGTAGTGCTGAATTTGAAGTAAACAACAATTCCATTTCAGAATAAAGTGGGTCGTCAGCAGGAATAACATCCTTAAGATTGCTAAATGTCAGGCTTTTAATTTCCCCACTTCCGGCTTTGCTGAAATAGTATTTTGTTGCCTTTTTTGTGCCCCTCTTAGGCGAGACGGTTTCTATAACTTCTTTCGTATAAATCCATAAACCGCTTTTATCTGCTAAAGTCAGGCGGTCATTATCCAGAAAACGGAAGAACTCCCCATTACAAAGTTGATAACCAAATATTTCGTTTTTCTTCAAATCAGTTTTCTCACCATTTTTAATTACTGTTACGTAATCTGTTTTAAAGAAATCGTTTGGTTTTATTTTGCCCTCTTTTGTAGCACAGTTAATTGAAACTTCCATTTTGCCATTTGTGTAATCTTCATAGGTTTTGTAAACCCCACATTTTTGTGCGCTTACAGTTAGCCCCATTACAGCAAAAAATGCTGCTATTATTATTTTAAAATTATTTGTTTTCATCCGTAAATAATTAATAAGTTAAACAATATCAGCATATTGAAAAACAGATAAGGAGTTAAAATTTCATCCGCGTACTCGAAGTACATGTGTTTGTGCTTATCTGTTGATGTCAGTTTCATAAGCGGGGATAAACCACCAGTAAAAAACGACCTTTAGGTTTTCTCTATGCTGCTTTTTCTACATTATATCCATGTTCCCTCAGCTCTCGTTTTAAATACTCTAAACGATTCTTCTTTTTTCGTTCTGCCAAATACTCATAACCGAGCTCTTTAAAGGCTTCCTTGTTCTTTATGATGTGGTAAGATGCACAAAGGATCTTATGTCCTATAGCTATAAGTGCTCGTTTCTTACCACGGCGTACCACCAAACTCTCGTATTTGGCCTTGTAAAAACTTTTCTTTGTGCGGGTGGCGCCCCATGCCAGCTCGGTTAGGGTTGCTTTTAGGTGTTTGTTCCCCTGTCGTGTTCTTGAGCTTTTTTTTTACCGGCGCTCTCATTGTTGCCGGGACACATACCTGAGTGCGATGCCAAGTGATGCTCGCTGGGAAAAACACCCATATCAACCCCAATTTCTGCCACAATGCCTATTGCACCCTCTCTGCCTACTCCCGGAATGGTTTGCAGAAGCTCTACTTCCTTCTCAAAATCTTTGATGTGACGTTCTATTTCCGCATCAATCTCCGCAAGCTGCTCTTCGACAGATTGAATGTGCTTTTGCATGGCCTTGAGTAGGAACGTCAGATGGGGTGTAAGCCTTCCGTTAATTGCCTCTACAATTTGTTCGGGTGTAGCTTGAAGCTTTTTATGGTAGCACTCTGATACAAGCTTCTCTAAATCCTTACACCCTTCTATCAGCCCTTTGATTAGGTACGTAGCTGTAACCCCTGATGTATCCGAAACAACGGATGACAGCTTGATGTTTGCGTCTTCTAAAACCCTTATGATACGGTTTTTCTCTGATGCAACGGTCCCAACCAGCTTCTTCTTGTAGCGGTGTAAGTCCCGTAATGCTTGAATATTCTCCGGTGGAATGAAGCTGCCTTTTAGCAAACCACTTATGAGTAACTTGCATATCCATTGGCTATCTGCCTTATCCGTCTTTCTGCCCGGTACGTTTTTTATGTGCCTTGCGTTTACCACAAGCAGGTTTAGTGGATACTCCCGAAGCACGTGCAGTACCGGCTTCCAGTAAATGCCTGTGCTTTCCATTGCCCCGTCTGTCACTTGTAACCTCTCGAGCCACTCGCCCAATTCTTTCAAAGAGCTTGTTGTGGTGCCAAAGGTGCGGGTTTCTGTTTGAATTCCCTTGCCCATTACGGTTGCTACAACCGTATCTCGATGTACATCGAGCCCACAACCTCGCTCGATGACTTGTTCAAATTCAACTGTTCGTTTGGCCATGTCCTTTTTTGTTCAAAGGTACACAGTTCGCGACTCAATTTTCATCCGTGTTTGTGCTTGTGCACTATAATGGGTGTTTCATACCATTGTTTTTAAAAGTTTTCCCAGAAGAACGATAAGTTGTAAAATAGCAGGTCACTATTCATTTCATAGCAACCTGCCTTTCACCCGGCGGTTATTCTTCGCCGTTTTCCAGTCCCGTTTTTACCCGGTAAGCTTTTTCAACATTGGAAACATAAATAATCCCGTCACCGGGGTTTAATGTTTTTCCATATTCTGAAATGATACTTACCACCGTATTAACTTTTGCTTTCTCAATAACCATCACAATTTTGGCCATTGGACTATCGGTAACAGAAAATTTCTGCGAAACAAATGCGTTTTCATCTTGCAGTTTTCCCGTACCTTCTGCCGAAGAAAGCGTAATGTTCTCAAAATCATTGTCGATTAAATGGTGAACAATTTCATTCACTTTATTTGGTCTTACAAATGCTTTTATTTCTTTCATAATTTTATTGTTTTAATCATCATCTCCGGTTTCTTCTTTCTTCATATCAGCCAATAAATAGTAGGCTGCATTCAAAACTACCTGTGTGTTATCAGGCAACGAATTTATCAAATGTATTTCCGTATATCCATCGTCTTTCAGTCCGGGAATAACTTCGACCATTCGGAAGGCCATACTATTTTCTTCCGCATTCTTTTCTCGTTCTTCAAGAGCCTGATTGTCCAGTATAAAAATGTATGATTTTGTCCCCTCCGTAACAATAGCATCATTGGGCAGAGCACGGGTATATTTTTCATCGGTATGCAAATAGCCAGAAATATACATTCCCGGGATAAGCCCCGAAACTTTTTCATTAATTTTTGCATGGATATGAACTGCCCTCGAATTGGCCTCAAACTCTTTTCCAATTGCAAAAACGGTTGCTGTTAACTCTTCTCCCGGACGGTTTGAAACCGTGAAATGCACTTTTTGGCCTTCTTTTACCAGATGCACATCTTTTTCATAAACCATAAAATCGGCATGGATTGCACTATTGTCGGTTATTTCAAAGAGTATGTCTTTTGCATCAACATAAGAGCCTACTTTTATATTAACTTTATTTACAAAACCGTTTATTGGTGAATTAATGTTTATGGTATTTGAAATATTGCCCTGCATAATTTTATCGGGCGAAAGATTCAGCAATTGCAGGCGTGATTTTAATCCTTCGTATTTTGCTTTTGCCGTATTGTATTCCGCTTTTGCCTGTTGGAAGTCTCGGCCTGCACCAACATTGTTTTCAAACAATTCTTTTTGGCGTTCAAATTCCTGTTCCAGAAATTCAAGCCTGTTGGCAACTTCGGCAAAACTTTCCTGTAAGGCAATGTAATCCGGATGTTCAAGTACTGCCAATAATTGACCCTTGCTTACCCGGTCGCCATGGAATACTTTTATCTCTTTTACATTCCCGCCAATAACGGCTGTAATATCGGCGCTGTTTGCAGGAGGTACTTCGAGTTGCCCGTTTATCTTTACTACCGTGGTTAGGTTGCGCATTTGAAAAGACCCCAATTTTAATTTCAGGGCTTCCCGTTGGTTTTTATTTAATATCACAATGCCTTCGGGGCTATGTTCTTCGTGTTCTTCGCCTTCTCCGGCTGTTTTGTTTTTTGTGTTGCACGATATTAATGTGGCGATTGCCATCAATGCTATAATTATTTTTGTCTTCATCATTACTCAATTTTGTTGATTATTTACCTGTTATGAATTTTAATTGGGCAGACAATTCGAAGTATTCTGCCTGTAGCATTAAAAAGTCTTGTTTTGTCCGTATGGCTGCTTCTGTGTTCTGAATAAACTGGACATAGTCGATACTGCCTAAACGGTACGCCAGGTTGGAAGCCTGAATTTGTTCGTCGGCCAGAGGCAATGCTTCTTTTTGATAATAGTTGATAACCTGTTGCAAAGTAAGGTAACGGCTGATTTGCTGGTTGTACACGGCTTTCAGTTCCAGTTCCTTTTGCTTGTACTGTTGGTTTGCAATTTGGAAGTCAATTTTTGAAGCTTTGGTTTTGCCCGATTGTGAAAAGAAAGCCAGCGGGACAGAAATACCTACTTCCCATCCATAAAATCCTGAATTGCCGTCAACCGATTGCCATTTATAACCCAAGTTTAACTTTGGAAGGAAATTGGCCTTTTCAGCTTTCCACGCCGATTCTGCTACATCAATTCCGGTTGAATAGTAATCAAGTAAAGGGCTTGCACCCAAAGAATCAGTTCCTGAAACAAGTTCAAAAACATATTGTCCTAAATCCTGAGTATTCACATCAACAGCCCCCGGATATAGCAGGTATTGGTTAAGGATTTGCAAGCTTGCCAAATAGTTACTTTCGGCTTTCCTTAAATTCACCTGCAATTCTTTGTATTTGGCCAATGCCGAAAGATATTCGATTTTTGAAGTTGCCTGTGTATTGTAACGCAACTCCGCAGCTTTCTGAAAATCGGTGTACAAGGTGTCAAGGTCTTTAAATAGCTGCCATTGTTGTTTGGCATGTACAGCATTGTACCATGCGATACTAACATCACGGATTAACGAATATTCGGTAAGGTACTGCCCCGAAATAGCTTGTTGGATACGTGCATTTGCTAACTTGCTTTTTGCCGGAATACCAAAAACATCGATATCCGACTGACCAATCCCAATTCTGTTTTGAATACCCGGTGCGTTGTTGCCTACTTCTTCTTTCCCGGTATAAATCGAAGTCGTTCCCAGTTCGTATGCCGTAGCTTTTAATGCTTCCTGTTTGTCAACTTCCAATTTGGCTGCCTTAATTGCCGGATAGTTTTCTTTTGCCCTTTCAATGGCTTGTGGCAATGTTATCGTAGAAACCTGCGCATTGGCATTTCCTGAAATTCCCAAACCTGCAATCACAACAAGAACGGTAAACATCCCTAAAGCTGTTTTTGGCATTTTTATTTTTTTAACGCCACTTTCAACAAATTTATAGAGAATAGGTAGCACAATAAGCGTCAACAAGGTTGATGTCAACATTCCTCCAATCACCACAGTAGCCAAAGGGCGTTGAACTTCTGCTCCTGCCGACGTGGAAACCGCCATAGGCAGAAAGCCCAGAATATCGGTTGAAGCTGTTAAAAAAATTGGACGGATACGCCGGATTGAACCTTTTTTAATAATGTCGTTTATATGGAGTTTGCCTTCTTCTTTCAATTCATTAAAACCGCTAATCAACACTAAACCGTTAAGTACCGCAACGCCAAACAGGACGATAAAACCTACGCCAGCCGAAATACTAAAAGGCATATCACGCAAATAGAGCGAAAATATACCCCCAACAGCGGCAAACGGCACAGCCACATAAATCATTAGCGTTTGTTTAAACGACTTTACAGCGAAGAAAACCAACATGAAAATTAATGCCAAAGCAAGCGGAACAACCAGCGACAAGCGTTTTGATGCCCGTTCGAGGTTTTCGAAAGCGCCGCCGTAGCGGATATAATAGCCCGTAGGTAAATCCAGCTTTTCATCTAAGGTGGTTTGAATTTCTTCCACAAGTGATTTTACATCCCTACCCGAAACATTAATCCCTACATAAGTTCGCCGGTTGGTATTATCGCGGCTGATTTGCATTGGCCCCGGCTGATAACTTATTTCTGCCACTTCTTTTAAAGGGATTTGATTACCGTCGGGCAGCTTGACAAAAAGGTTTCGGATGTCGTCAATGCTCTGTCGATGTTCCTCGTCCAGACGCACAACCAGGTCGAACATCCGCTCGCCTTCGTATATGCTTCCGGCAACGCCACCACTGAAAGCCGATTCAACTATGGTATTTAGTTCTTTAATTTTCAGGTTATACCTTCCAAGTTTGTTACGGTCGTAATGAACGGTTATCTGCGGCAATCCGCGTGTGGCTTCAACTTTTACACCTGCCACGCCTTCAATTCCCGAAACCAGCCTGGCAATTTCTTCGGATTTGGCTGCCAGAATTTCTAAATCGTCGCCATAAAGTTTAACCGCAACATCTTCACGTATTCCGGTCAGCAATTCATTGAAACGCATTTCAATAGGCTGCGTAAATACAAAATTTATACCCGGCAAAACACTTACTTTTTCCCTTACTTTTTCAATTAATTCGGCTTTCGATTCGGCTTGTGTCCACTGGTCTTTTGGTTTCAATATCACAAATATATCTGCAATGTCCAAAGGCATTGGGTCCATGGGTAAATCTGCCACACCAATCCTGCTTTGAATACTTTCTACTTCATCAGGAAAGTTTTCCAAGACAATTTGTTCCAGTCGGGTGGAAGTTTTTATTACTTCGGTTAATGAAGTTCCCGGCTTTAAAAATGCCTGAAAAGCAAAATCGCCTTCATCGAGTTTTGGGATAAATTCGGCTCCCATTCTGGTAAACAGAAAACCACCGGAAATTAACAGCACGAATGCGATGGTAATTACAATCCAACTCCTTTTAAGCGACCATCCGATTACAGGAGTATAAGTATTTTCGAGTTTTCCAATTATTTTATCGCCCCAGGTTTTTTTGTCTGTTTTTGGTGGTTGGAGGAATAAGGCTGCCATCATCGGAATGTACGTGAGGCACAAGATAACTACGCCCAAAACAGCAAAACCAAAGGTCATAGCCATCGGGATAAACATTTTGCCTTCGACACCTTGTAAGGCCAAAATGGGTATAAATACAATCAAAATAATCAGTTGTCCAAAAAATGCCGAGTTCATCATTTTGCTTGCCGAATTATAGGCAATTTCGTTTCGTTTCGCCTGGTCGAGTTTTGTTCCGATAAGGTTTTTACGATGGAGGTAAAATATCATGGCTTCAACAATAATTATTGCACCATCTACCAATATCCCGAAATCGAGTGCCCCCAAGCTCATCAGGTTTGCCCACACCCCAAACAGGTTCATCATGATAAATGCAAATAGCAAGGCCAGCGGAATGGTTGATGCCACAATTAAACCGCCCCTTAAATTCCCGAGGAAGATAACCAGCACAAAAATAACAATCAGCGCACCCAACGACAGGTTTTCGGCAACTGTAGATGTGGTGCTTTTAATCAGTTTGCTGCGGTCGATAAAAGGTTTTATTACAACACCATCAGGCAGTGATTTTTGAATTAAAGCCATTCGCTCTTTTACATCCTTAATCACATCGTTTGAGTTTTCGCCTTTCAGCATCATCACGATTCCGCCAACGGCCTCTCCCTTTCCATCTTTGGTAAAAGCACCATAACGGACAAAACTTCCGAATTTCACTTCTGCCACATCGCGTATAAAAACAGGTTGCCCGTTTACATTGGCTACCGGCGTGTTGCGGATGTCATCGAGCGAGCGCATCAAACCTTCGCCACGGATAAAGTAGGCCTGAAAATTTTTCTCGATATATGCGCCGCCTGTGTTCTGATTGTTGTCGTCAAGTGCTTCAAAAATATCCGAAATGGCTAAACCCATACTTTTGAGTTTATCAGGATTAACAGCGACTTCGTATTGTTTACCCCTGCCCCCAAAAGAGTTTACCTCAACTACTCCCGGAACCATTGCCAACTGGCGTTTTACAATCCATTCCTGCATGGTGCGCAGTTCCATGTCGTTATACACAGTGTCGTAACCGGGCTGAACTTCAAGCGTGTACTGGTAAATTTCACCCAATCCGGTACTGATTGGCGCCATAAACGGTTCCCCAAATCCCTGTGGAATTTTTTCTTTCACTTTGGCTAAGGCTTCGCTTACCAACTGCCGGGGAAGGTAGGTTCCCATATTGTCCTCGAAAACTATTGTTACCACTGACAGCCCAAACCGGGAAACCGAACGAATTTCGATAACCCCCGGCAGGTTGGCCATCGATAGTTCCACCTGGTAGGTTACAAACCGCTCAATGTCTTCGGTGCCCAGGTTGGGCGCGGTGGTAATCACCTGCACCTGGTTGTTGGTAATGTCGGGCACGGCATCCAATGGCACTTTCGTCATGGAATATATTCCGCCAATAATCAGTCCGATTGTCATCAGCCCGATAAGTGCCTTATTCTTTATTGAAAAGGATATTATACTGTTTATCATTTGATTTCTATAAATTTTTAATGTGAATACGATTAATTATAATGAGCTAAAATCCATGTGCTTGTTCATGGAAACCCCATTATATCATGGCAATGAAATGATACATGAGCTTAATGCTCAGCTGTAGAGAAAGAAGAAATGAATTATATTTTGGGCGGTTGCCAGATAGATGCAACAGGGCTTGAAAACGAAGATTCTTTCAATTTAACATCTAAAGTACTTTCTACTAAATTGGTAAAGGAAATACTAAAAAAAGATGGGAAAGAAAGGGTCTGGCAACAATGACAAAAACAAAACGGGGAACATAAATCAACATTATTTGTGTGATTTTGGCTTTGTTCTGATAATTCCAGCGTAACAGAATTTGAATTGGAAGCATGTACATCATTGCATGGTATGGCTGTTAAAACCATTACATACATTGATAATATTACTGTTACATATTTCATCTGAAAATTATTGTCATTTATAAAGTACAACAGCAAAGATACTCAAAAGTTGATGCAACCGGGTTGCAAAGTTATTTTTTGCAATTTGAACAAATACCTTTTACTACCATATTTACGCTTTCGAGAGAAAAACTACTGGGGAGGTTTATAGTTGGAACAGGAATGTCGTTTAAACAAAAGGTTTGATTGCAATTTGTGCAAAGAAAATGAACATGCAGGTCTTCGGGGTCGCACTCGCAATTGTCCTGACAAAGCGCATATCTCAAAGAACCCGAACCATCTTCTATCGAATGAATCAGTTTGTTTTCCTGAAATGTTTTTAGTGTTCTATAAAGAGTTGCTTTATCGGCTTTTTCAAATTTTTGTTCTAACTCGGGCAAGCTGATGGCTGTTTTTTGTTCTGTTAGAACTTGCAAAACCAATTGTCGCATTGCAGTTGGTTTGATGTTTTTTAAGTTGAGTTTGTTGTCTAGGTAGTATCCCTAAAAGTGTGTAATGTAAGTTAAATTTGGTTTCAAATATAATCATTTTCTTTGAATTTGTTTTGTATTGAATGGGAACGTAGCGAAGGCGTAGCCTGAGCGTAGTTCCCATTCATT
>Ga0208198_1001621_pt1 | contig 18979 bp, 10 predicted proteins | sample AD_JPNTR2_MetaG_FD_184446 | JGI IMG/M metagenome (GOLD analysis project Ga0208198, IMG submission 184446) | Active sludge microbial communities of municipal wastewater-treating anaerobic digesters from Japan - AD_JPNTR2_MetaG (SPAdes) (version 2) | ecosystem: Engineered > Bioreactor > Anaerobic...
TTGTGATCTTGATCTTGGAAACATTGTCCTCGATCCTCAGTGATCCGTCCTTCTCGACCTTTGCGAAGCCTGTGGTCTCCTGATCAACTACTGTGATCTGGTAGTTCTCGTCGATCGTGAATGTGAACTTGGAAACTACTGTTGCTCCGTTAGGTGCCACAGTCTCCTCCAGCTCGTATGTGCCGGGTGCAAGACCCTTGAAATTAGCGTTATTTCCGTCGAACTCGAAAACGTTGCCATCAGCAGTGATCTCTGAGAAATCAAGGTCAGTGTAAACGTACTTGCCGTCCTTCAGAGCTGCCTTGTTGCCGTTGATCAGCACCTCAGCATCGTCCTCGGTGACCTTGACAGTTACGTCTGCTGTAGTGTCGTCCTCGCCGTTCTTGGTCAGCTTAACGACCTCGTTGTCCCCATTCAGCTCCACCTCATAAACATCTCCGCTGTTAGCGAAGCGCAGGGTGTCAAGTGTCTGAGTCTCATCGTCAAGCGACTTGACCGTGAGCTTGAAATGAGCTCTGTTCTCCTCGTCAAGCTGAATCTCGTCCTCGCCGTTGATCGCTGTTTTGTTGATAGTGATGGTCTTGGTGTCGTCCTTGATGATGAGGTGAGAATCGTCCTCTTCCTCATAAACGTACTTGCCGTCCTTCAGCTCAGCCTCGTTGCCGTTGATCTTCACGACTGTCTTGCCGTCAACTGTCTCCTTGGAAACAGAAACTGTGCTGTCGGCCTCGCCGTTCTTAGTGATGCTGACAATACTTCCTGTATCGCTGTCCAGCTCCACCTCATAAACGTTCTTGCTTACCTCAACATCGCCGTTTGTTACAGCGCTGATAGAGGACTTGTCGATCTTACCGTCAGTAACAGTGAATGTGAACTGTGAAACTACGTCAAATCCGTTAGGAGCAGCAGTCTCCACCAGAGTGTATGTGCCGTCCTTCAGGCCAACGAAGTCCACGCTTCCGCCCTCAAAGCTGATAGCGTCGCCTGACTTCTCGGGCTTAGTCATCTTTGTTACATAAGAAACATCTTCTGTGTTGCTGTGATCAACACGGATAGAATACTCTGTGCCGTCTTCCAAAGTTACAATGTAGATACCGTCACAAAGTCCTGTGATGTCGATCTTTCCGCCGGAAGAAGTTCCGGAGATAAAGTATTTGTTCTGCTCGACCTTGGAATTTACAGCCTCGCCGTTGATCAATACATTATTAAAGGTATTACCACGGATAGTGAAATCCTGATCATCGCCGATATTAAGAGTTACGAACTTGTCGTTATCGATACGGGTATCGCCGTTGGACTTATTACCAGTAACTACCTCGCCCTCCTTGAGCTGGTCTGAGGTCTGGTTGATATAAACGCCGTCCAAATTATCGCCTGACAGGAGGAACTTAGCTCCTTCAACGATATTGCCGCCCATATCTGTCTTGCTTACAGAGATCATCTTCTTCTCGTTGATGATAGTGACCTGGTCGTAGTTTGCTCCAGCATCCTTACCGGAGGTCATTGACAGTGACTGTGAAGCCTCACTTCTTGTGATAGTGAACTCCTTGCGCTCAGCCGGCTCAAATCCGGCAGGAGCCTCGATCTCGTCGATGTAGTAAGTACCCTCGATAAGACCTGTGAAGATAACAGCTGATCCTGTTGAGTACCACTCATAAGCGGCTCTCGGGTTTTCCGCAATGTTCTCCACCTTGTTGTTCTCTATCAGGGAGGGCTCCTTCTGTGTTCTGTTCCAGCTTGAGCCGTCACCTGTATGGATCTGGTTATCGTGGCCGATAACATTTGCGAAGCTGAATGTCTGTCCGTCATCCTTGCGGGTAAGTCTCAGCTTAGCGCCGGGAACAGGTGTTTCCGCAGGTGTTCCATCAGAATTTATTTCGCCGGTATATCTTGTTTTACGAACAGAAGCGGTGTAGAGCGCATCGGAAGCCAGTACATTAGTTCCGCTGATCTCAAGAGGATTAGTTGTTACTCTTGAGTCAACAGGAGTGCCTGTGATCACACCGTCTTTAATGATGATAGTGCAGTCTACGATAGGCTGATATGTACCAACACCCTTGATCTCCTTGAGTGAATAGGTACCATTCGGAAGTCCTGTGAACTTGTTGTCCTCATTTGTAGTCTTCCAAGTGATAGTATTTGAGGTGATATATGCCTTGCCTCCGCTGAGATACTCCTCGGAGGTATTGTCCTCAGTCGTTCCCAATGAAGCAGTTACATCTGAAAGATCAGCGCCCGTAACATCGGGATTTATGAGCTTGAGCTCCATTTCAGCGCCTGCTACACGATAGTTGTTCTTATCCAGGATAACAGTTTCCAGATAATCCGCCATGTCAGCAGTTTTTTCAATGATGCTCATTTTGTTGGAGTTATCCACCTTGCCGAATGAGAGCTCGTTTTCGATCAGCTCATCGGTCATGATCACGGAATAGGTGTAGGTGGGGAAAAATCCGCCTTCGTTAGCTGTTCCGGTGATCTCAGTAGTGGGATCCTCATTATTGTCAGCATATACATGGAATCTTGACGAATAGCCGTAACCCTCCTGGGTTATCTTAACGTAGAGGGGATCTGCTATAGAATAGCCAGAAGGAGCACTTACCTCAGTGATCCTATATGTATTTCCTGCTGAAAGGACGCTTCCTACGCCTCCGAATGAGAAGGGACGTGAATTAGATGTCCAGTTGTCAACGCCGTTGACACTTACATACTGGCCGGAGGAATTGCGTCGCTCCAGCTTGAACTCCATGCCATCGGTATTCTCAATGACCCTGCCGTCCTCATTATACTTGATAAATCTGAGAGTCTGAGAGCCAAGGGAATTCGCTTCGTTTCCGAGCTGCATCGTATATATAGTTCTTCCGGTGGTCTCTCTTGTCTTCCGCCCTAACGAGAATGTCTCAGCCGAAGCGATAGTCTGATCGATCTGTGGCTGTATAACTTCCTTGGTTTTGAAGTTATACTTTACACCTGTTACTCGTCCGTTATCCCAGTCTGATACCTGTACCTGGAAGCCGTCGAACTGAGCAGCAGTGATACCATCGCCCAAGAATGTGAAGGTCGTAACATTACCATTTACAGTAATGTTGAACATTGAGTTGTCGATCTGAGGTGAATAGTTGAAATTTACCTGCGACGTATTCTCAGCTGTGACCTCAAGGCTTTCAAGCAGCATACCTTCACCTTCAACTGTATTGAAGGCATTAGTTCCGTTAAATGCAAGCTGCTGAGGATTGGCGTTCCAAGACGAGCCGCTGTTTTCATCTCCTGCCGCATAGTACGCAGAAGAAGCTTGATCCCATGCAAACTCTTCTGGAGTATGTCTTCCTGCCTGAGCAGTACCATCGTTCATCACTGAGAAAACATTTACGATGCCTACTGCGTCTTCCTTATGTGTAGCGTAGGTAGTAGCACCGTATCGTACTGTAGGAACAGCAGTTTCGATGAAGCCGTAAACGCCGGGCTCCAGCTCGGGATAAACGATCTCATCTGACTTGAATGTATCAGCGCCGTCGATCTGAACGATCTCATAATCAGCTGCCTCAAGGTCGCTGAGCTTCTTAGCAGTTGTGCTGTTGAGCTTTTCGTCGCTGAACGCACTGGGGTTGAGCTTTACAAGCTGAAGTGTAGCGCCCTTCAAAGGAGTGTCCTCCTTGCCGACCTCATACTTCAGCAGTGCAATGTTGCCCTGCTCAGTGTTTTTCATAGTAACGACACGGCTGGCGTTGGCTGTCAGGTCATCCTCGCTCGTACCTGTGTACAGGACGCAGCCCTGATCCGACTTAACGACCTTAAAGAAAATGTCCTCAGCGTCGTTCTTATAGCCTGTTGGTGCAGCCTTCTCACTTAATGTGTAGAGAGGAGCTGTTTCGAGGGAGTTTCCGGTCTTGATAGCATTTTCCTCTGCACTGTGCTTGCCAATAGCAAGATACAGCTTTTCGGATGCGTCACCGGATGTGTAGTCATATGTTAGATCTGTGCCTGTGATAGAGAGCTCTGCTCCCTTGAGTAATTTGCCTGTAGAGGAGTCGATCTTTTCAAACCAGATCTGCTCCTCATCTGTGATAACGTTGCCCTTAGGCTCAAACTGGATAGCCGGGTAAACTATGCCTTCCTTTTCGTCGAAGATGAATTTCTCTCCGACAGCACGGTCAACTTCCCAGCCGTTTGCACCGGGAGTTACTACGAACTCGCCGCTTTCAGCAGGTCCAGGGCCTGTGATAGCGATTGTCTTGGACTCGACCTCATTGCTGTTGTTGAGGGCGATGTCATAGTCGATCGTGAAGACCTTTTTCTCGTTGGGCTTGGTATCTTCTGTAGTGCCCTTGTAAACTGTGATAACAGCCTGCTTGGGCATAAAGCCCTGATTGCCTTCGAGCTCTGTATTCGTTTCAGTTACGTCAACGAAGTATTTCGTATCTGAAATAGCGTATCCTGCCGGAGCGGCAGTTTCCATAACGCAGTAATCAGTCTCGATAGGGCCTGTGCTGGAGGTATTTCCTCCGATAGTAAATGAAGCCTCACCTTCAACGGTGTTCTTTGAATCTGCCGGGCTGCTAAAATCGAAGTTTCCGTCAGAGGACTTGAAAATCGAGATCTCAGCGCCGTCTACAGGAACATTAGATGCATCCTGCTTTTTAACAGTAAATTCGTATCCTGTGTCAAGGCCGATCAGTCCGATAGGACCAGTGAAGGGCCTGTAACCGAACTCCACATTACCCTCAAAGCACTTAGCGATAACTGCACCTGAGATATGCGGGTTAGGGAGGTTGTTATTTCCGTTAGGATAAGCCTTGTACTTATAGTCGGTGATGTGTGCCTGAGGAGCTAAGATAGTACCCTGGAAGTTGCTCTGGAGCACAAGTTCCTTAGCATTAGGGAAGTTGTAGAGCAGTGAGGTAACACCGGGCTCGTTGTTGGGCTTAGTGTTGCCACTGCCGAACTGATTCTCCATATACTCAGACTGAGCAATGTTGATTATCCCGCTGTCACTGGAGCAGTATGTTTTCTCATCGTCGATGATGCTGTTCGGGTCAGACATCCCGCCCCATATCGTGGTGTACTGATGCCAGTAGCCCCAAGACATTTCCTCGTGATGGCCAACATCTAATGATTCAGCATCTGAGCTGTCATTGACAACGATGTAAGCATACTCCCAAGGATCTGTACCGGAAGCGTTATTTTTCACGACCTGTCTCGGACCGTCTGTCAGCTTGGGGATATTCTCAAAGCGGATAAATGTTGCATTCTTGATGGCATTTCTTTCAGTCTCTGAAAGATCGTCCAGGTTAAGATAAACTACATCTCTGAGCGAGTCAGGCTCTCCGTTCCACTGAAGAGTTACTATAGTAGGGAATCTGTCACCTGATGCAACAGCATTTCCGGGATGAGGAGTAGGTCCGATGACCGTGAACTCATTCCGCTTATCAGCAATGGCATTACTACGCTGCTGGAGCATATTGAACTGAGCATCAAAATCTATGAGCTTATCATTAGTCTGATAGAAATGATATGCTGCACCGTCTCCATACTGATTTTTCAGCCACTGAGCACCTTCATCCGAATTTACAGCTATCTTTCTGAAATCCGCATCGCCATACAGTTCTTCCAGGCTGACCATAGACAGCTCGGGATCCGGCTTGCCTTCGATGTGGTTTGCACCCCAGATAATATGAGCATAATCATGATTATCGATAAGATTATCCAGGTTAGCATTACTATTACCCAATTCGTGGCCCTCATGATAATCGCCCTTAGCAATAGCATAGTGGCCGGCCTCTGACTTGAAATAGCTTCCGATAGCCATACGTCCCTCGGTATCGGAGTTATGAGGAATGAAACAATTGCTCATAAACACCGAGAACTGCGAGGCTATACCTAAAGCGTAATCCTCAGCATACTTATCTGTGGCCTTCTGGACCGTATCAAGTCCGGTATATATATTACCGTATGGGTCCTTAGGCTTATTACCGATCAGCAGGGTAACATCATCGATGTCCGGCCGATCGCCAAGATTAGTAGCGGCCTTGGCTGAATCAAGGCTCCCCGGAGACAGCCCTGTGGGGAGGCCATATGTCAAGGTCAGCAATGCCGAGGTAACACCTGCAATGAGGCGCTTCCCCAAAGATTTTCTCATAAGTTTTCACCCTTTCCCAATAATAAGAATTATTGTTTCTATAATAAAAACAGGATCCATACCGGCTTATTTGTCCACAAGCGCAATATCGGACCATATTTTTGTACGTTTATTATATCATATTACTTACTGAAAATCAACATCAACCGCCATATTTATATTAAAAAGTTTCACCGCTGTTTTTGTGCAACTACAACAAGAAACTACATGAATATCCGTTTTTTTGACACGTTTTGGTTTAATATATTTGTGTTTTAACTTGGCCATTTTTCGATTTGTTAATTTATTTTTCCCAAAAATTGCGATTTTCTCCAAGGCATAAAAAAAGCCCGCAGACACTGTCTGCGGACCCTTGCTCATTATTCCGATCAAACCAGGAAGAAGCTTCCCTCTTTGCCGTCGATAACGTAGTAGACCTTGTTCTCCTCAGGCTTAACGTAAACGTCGATCTTCTTTGCAGAAGCGATGCCTGAATCAGCAACAGCCTTCTCTACGAGAGCCTCTGTTGTGATTTCAGCGCCAAGGTACTGTACATAAACTGTTGCAGCAGCCTTCTTAGGAGCAGCAGCCTTCTTTGCAGCAGGCTTCTTAGCGGCAGTCTTCTTCTCCTCAGCAGGAGCAGCTACAGCCTTTACCTCAGCCTCTGCAGCCTTTTCAGTCTTCTTAGTAGCAGCCATGGTAAATTACCTCCGTTTGATTACTTGTTTACAGCGGTCTTGAGAGCCTGACCAGCCTTGAATGCAGGAGCCTTAGAAGCGGGAGCGATCATCTTCTTCTTTGTCTGGGGGTTGATGACCTGCTTCTCTTTTCTATCACGAACCTCAAAAGTACCGAAGCCTACGATAGAAACCTTCTCTCCGCTAGCGAGAGCCTCTGTGATAGCGGCAACAACTGCGTTAACAGCAGCATCTGCGTCCTTCTTCTTTAAATCAGTCTTCTCAGCAACAACACTGATGAGTTCAGTTTTTGTCATTTTGAAATCCTCCATTTATAAAATTTATACTTGAATTATATACCCTTTATCAGCGTTTGTCAAGAAGTTTGTAAAAAAATGACATATCGCCCGATTCTTAGCGGTTCATTGAATCGTTTTTTATCAAAAACGACCACAGTTTTTGGCTATTTTCCGTTGATTTGGTGAAACGGAGGAAGGATCTGGATTCTTGGCTCTATTTCGCAGGATACGGCAATTTGACATCTCATTCGCAAAAAATGTTTTTTGGTGCAGGGAAACGTCATTCAAATAGCCAGGAGGCCGAGGGCAGCCTCTCCTACATTATGATGATCGGTATATTTTGCGAATGACCAGGACTCTAGCACGCCGTCCCCTGCAATTTGTTCCGGAAAACATTTTTCTAGCATTACTAATAAACAAGGACGGCCATTGGCCGCCCCTGTGTCGATACTATTATGAATTAGAAAACGCCTGGCAGACCAGCTGGCCGTTTTCCAAGCTGATCTCCAGCTCAGAACCAGCCGCAAGGTCGCTGCCGATGATCTTCTTAGCGATGAGAGTCTCAACCTTCCGCTGGATAAACCTTCTCAGAGGTCTTGCGCCAAAGCTGGGATCATATCCGCAGTCGATGATGTAGCCCTTGGCCTCCTCGGAAACAGTGAACTTGATATGCTTATCGTCAAGGCGCTTCTGAAGGTCGGCCAGCATAAGGTCAACGATACTGCTGATCTCGCTCCGTGCAAGGGGCTTGTAGAACACGATCTCGTCCAGTCTGTTGAGGAACTCCGGACGGAACTGCTGCTTGAGAAGAGCGTCCACCTGAGCCCTTGCCTCGTCAGTGATCTCGCCGTCCTGACCGATACCGTCAAGGATAAACGGCGAGCCCAGATTTGAGGTCAGTATAATGATAGTGTTCTTGAAATCCACCGTTCTGCCCTGAGAATCAGTGATACGGCCGTCGTCCAGAACTTGCAGCAGGATATTGAACACATCCGGGTGAGCCTTTTCGATCTCGTCGAAGAGAACTACTGAGTAGGGTTTCCTGCGAACAGCCTCTGTCAGCTGGCCGCCCTCGTCGTAGCCGACATATCCGGGAGGCGCTCCGATGAGCCTGCTGACGCTGAATTTCTCCATGTACTCGCTCATGTCGATACGAATGATGTTGCGCTCGTCGTCGAAGAGGATCTCAGACAGAGCCTTTGCCAGCTCGGTCTTGCCCACGCCGGTAGGTCCAAGGAAGAGGAAGGATCCAATCGGACGGTTAGGGTTTTGGATACCGGCTCTTGAACGGATGATCGCCTCGCTGACCTTGGTCACAGCTTCGTCCTGGCCGATGACTCTCTTGTGGAGCAGTCCCTCAAGGCCAAGGATCTTCTCCTTCTCGCCCTCCATGAGCTTGGAAACAGGGATGCCTGTCCAGCGGCAAACGATCTGAGCGATCTCGTCCTCAGTGACCTTGTCTCTCAGCAGCTGGCCGGAATCGCCGCCCTCAGCAGTCTTCTCAGACTCCTCCAGCTTCTTTTTCAGCTCAGGGAGCTTGCCGTATTTCAGTCTTGCGGCGGTGTCCAGATCGTACTCTCGCTCAGCCTTCTCGATTTCCTTTTCCACCCGCTCGATGTCCTCACGGAGCTTCTGAACGATGTTGATGCCTTCCTTCTCGTTCTCCCACTTAGCCTTCATCGTCTGGAACTTATCTCTCAGCTCAGAGAGCTCGCTGCGGATCTCCTCCAAATGCTCCTTGGAGATGTTATCGCTTTCCTTGCTGAGAGCGGCCTCCTCGATCTCCAGCTGGATGATCTTTCTTGAGATCACGTCCATCTCAGTTGGCATTGAGTCCATCTCAGTACGGATCGTAGCGCAGGCCTCGTCGATCAGGTCGATAGCCTTATCCGGGAGAAATCTGTCGGTGATGTAGCGGTTTGAGAGAACTGCCGCCGAGATCAGAGCGCTGTCGCTGATCTTTACGCCGTGGAAGACCTCGTACCTCTGTTTCAGTCCACGCAGGATAGCAATGGTGTCCTCCACAGTTGGCTCGTCCACCATTACCGGCTGGAAACGCCTCTCCAGAGCCTGATCCTTCTCGATATACTGGCGGTACTCGTTAAGAGTAGTTGCGCCGATACAGTGGAGCTCGCCCCTTGCCAGCATAGGCTTGAGCAGATTGCCGGCGTCCATGGCTCCGTCAGTCTTTCCGGCGCCCACGATCGTGTGGAGCTCGTCGATGAACAACAGGATCTGGCCGTTGCTGTTTTTGATCTCATTGAGAACAGCCTTCAGTCTCTCCTCGAACTCGCCCCTGTACTTTGCACCTGCAATGAGGGCGCCCATATCCAGCGAGAAAACCTTTCTGTCCTTCAGGCTGTCGGGCACGTCCCCTGCGACTATTCTCAGGGCAAGGCCCTCGGCAATGGCGGTCTTTCCAACACCGGGCTCACCGATGAGAACAGGGTTGTTCTTTGTCTTTCGGGAGAGGATCCTGATCACGTTGCGGATCTCGCTGTCACGGCCGATCACCGGATCCAGCTTTCCACGGCGAGCCAGGTCCACCAGCTCCTGGCCGTACTTAGCCAGAACATCGTAGGTGTCCTCGGGGTTTTCGCTGGTGACTCTTGTGTTTCCCCTAACGCTCATCAGGGCGCTGAGGAAGCTGTCCCTCGTTATATTAAAGGAAGTCAGCAGCGCTGAGACCTCCTTATTATTGCAGCCGATCAGGGCAAGCATGATGTGCTCCACCGAAACGAAATCGTCCTTCATGTTGGCGGCTATGGACTCAGCCGTGTTCAGCATACGGTCGCAGTCCGACGAGATCCGGAACTCACTGCTCCTTCCGCTGCCTGTGACCTTTGGCAGAGCGCCGATCTTCTTGTCGGTCTCCCCTTCAAGGATCTGGCTGTCCACATTCATTTTTTGCAGCAGCTGAGGGATAAGTCCGTTTTCCTGCTTCAGAAGTCCGGCAAGAACGTGGATCGGCTCCACCAGCTGATTTGACTGCATAACTGCAACGCTCTGAGCCTTTCTCAAAGCGTCCAGGGATCTCTGAGTAAATTTCTCTGTATTCATAGAATTATCCTCCTTTATAATAATGTGTAGTCAATTTTCAGAAATTTAGGGCTATACTACGGCTCTGCGGAGCATCTCACGGTAGTCAGCCTCCAGCTCGGCCTGAGACTGGACAAAGGCGCCCACGTCCGCCAGCCAAAGCATCAGCGACCGGTCAAGGTCGGAAATATAGCTGTAAATAGCCTGGGCAGCTCCCTGATCGTCCAGCTCTCCGGAATTGATCAGGCCTCTTGTGAAGGTGCCGGCGCCGATCCCGGCGGTGTAATCAGTGAAGCCCAGCCTTGCCAGCTCCCTGGCCTCCATTTCGCAGCGATACCGGAAAAACTCGGTGCATTCCCGTATCAGCTTCTGGTTTTGGGTGCGGATCGAAACGCTGAGCTTCCCCAGAAAGCGCTCCGGCACTCTGTTCAGCTCAACACGGTAGTTGATCGTTGGGTGGTATTTGTATTGCAGCGAGCCCCGGAAGGTCATTGCGGACGGCGACTGCTGCTGGACCTGGAAGGTCGTGTCGATAAGCCGCTGTACCTGGCCAAAAATAGCCTTCATTCGCATTTCCGGAGTAACGCAGGACAGGTGCTCGGCCAAGATTTGGTTGATGAGATTTGAGCGGCTGGTGCCAAGCCTTCCAGCCTGAGCGTCAACTGCTCTGACAACGTCGTCCATAAGGACGAGGCTGTAAACGCTTTTTTTCATTTCTATTCACCTCCGCTAAATACATCATATCACACTTTTCATAACTTGTCAAGCGAATTATATAAATTTCTCTACAAGTTTTAGAGGGTAAAAAAATGCTTCCCTTTCAGGAAGCGAAGTTTCGATCCATACGGATCACTCCGTTTAGCACTGAGGATCGAGCCATAGATAATAAGTTAAAATAAGTTATTGAGAATAGAAAACATGAAAAAATTACAAATGAAAGGGATTAGTTTAATAAAATACTAATTCTATTTCTATGGCGGGCAACTGAATTGATACCCAGTATCAAGCACATGAGAGGGGAGGGTACTTGATACTGAACACCAACCTGTTCAATTGCTGATTGTATTATAGCGCAATTATCGGCCTTTTGCAATATACAAAACTCAACTAAACTATAATTTTGCGTACTTTTTATTTATTTTCCGATTATTTTTTTGTTTATTTAATGTGAATAAGTTTTATGATCTCGCATACTTCAAATTTCGTAACAAAAATCTTTCTCTTCATGCTCAGCCGCTCAAAAAGGCTCCCCGAAACGGAGAGCCTTGCGGTCAGTCAAGCTCGAAAACATTCTGAGTTCCCGAAACGGTATTCTCAGCAGTGTCGGAGCCGTTGATGTTTGCATAGAAGCTGCTGCCATCGTAGATCTCGGGAGAGAGCATGAGCACGCAGCGGTAGTTGTTGTGTGGCGAGAGCACAGCCTGCTCCACACCGTCCAGGATCAGGGCAACACTGTCCCCTGCCGAGCCGGAATGCTTGGCCACGATGTAGGGATTTGCGGAGGTGGTGGGCGCAGTTACCATGTTTCCTGCTGCGAACAGATAGCCGCCGGTATAGCTGAAGGCTCCGGCTGCATAGACTGAGCTCTTCTCCTCCTTGGTGCCGCCGGACACAAGAGCAGTTCCGCCGTTGATGTTGAGCGTGCCCTTGGACTTGATTCCGTTAGTTCCGCCGAAAATAGTCAGGTCGCCGCCGTTGATCGTGATGTCGTTGTGGGCAAAGATACCCGATTTGACCGAGGTTATGTAGTAGGTGCCGTCTTCGATGATCACATCATCGTCGCTGGCGATACCGTGAGCGTTGTTGGAATTGACCACCAGCTCGCCGCTGCCCTTTATGCGAAGGGTATCGTTGGAGAAAACAACTCCGTCATTGACCTTGTCCTTGGAGCCGTCGGTGAGCACGTTCACAGAGCCCTCTGCCAGCTCCACCGTACACCTCTTGGCCTCGTTTATGAAGAGTGCCGGTCCCCACGAGCAGGTCACGTCCACGCCATCCAGAACGATCTTGACCTTCTCCTCAGTGACCGTACTAACGCAGATCTGGCCGTCGGGGAGGCTTCCTGTAAAGTAGTAGTCGCCTCCTGCCGAGATCAGTACCGTATTTCCGTCAACAGTCACGTTGCTTCCGATGACATCAGGTGTGCTGCCAAGAGTGATCTCAGCGGTGAAGGTAACCTCCTCAGCAGGCTCAGTGGGCTCTTCTGTGGAGCCGCTGCTGCCGGAGGAGCTGTTACCGCCGGAGGTATTCCCTGAGGATCCGCTGTTCCCGTTGCCCGACGAGGAATTTCCGGAGCTGCTTCCCGATGAGGAGCCATTGCCGGAAGAACTATTTCCAGAGGAACTATTTCCCGAAGAGCTATTCCCAGAGGAACTGTTTCCGGAGGAGCTGTTGCCTGAGGAAGAGGTCGTTCCGCTGGAGGCCTTGATGGTGCCCTTCTTAGCCGTCGGGACAGTGGTAGAAGCTGCGGCCTCAGAAGACTTCTTCTCCTGGCTGGCCTTAGTGGTCTTCTCCTTCTTATCTGCGGAGGAGCTTTCGTCCCGGCTGCTCTCGTCTGCCTCGGAGGACTCATCTGCCTCCTCTGTATCGGAGGCAGCGCTCAGATCCTCGGACACTGCCGGAGACTCGCTGCCCGTGCTGCTTTCATCTGTTTGTCCGCAGCCGGCTGCGCCTGAGCAGAGAACAGCCATTGCCGCCAGAGCTGCCAATATCTTTTTTTCCTTCATTCCTATTCTCCTTCACTATACAGAGAACGCCAGACTCCTCAGAGCCTGACGGTCCTCATTAAGAAAACATCAGCTTTCGTAGATCTTATCGTCGTACTTGAAAAATACCAGGTTTATGGTCATATTGCCGTTGAGGGCACGCAGCTCGTCGATGAACTTCTTCTGATCGATGTCCTCGCTGATCTCAACTGCATAGATCAGCTCAAAGAGAGTGCCGAAGTTGGTGGTCTTGACTCTTCTCAGCTTGTGGAAGTTAGTGTACTTGCTGAGCACGGGGTCGAAAACGCCCTGATAGTCCAGATTTTCGGGGATAGTGATCTTGAGAGTCATGTGCTTGGACTTGCTTGCGCCGAAGTTGATCTCAGAGAGCACGAACATGATGATGCCAAGGATAACGAAGAACAGTATGCCGAAGCCAACGAAGCCTATTCCGCAGGCAACACCTGCTGCCATTGCGAAGAATATGTAGGCGATGTCCTTCGGGTCGCCTGCCACGCTCCTAAACCTTACCAGGGTGAATGCGCCGGCCAGAGTAAGAGCTCCGGCAGTGGAGTTCACCAGAAGCAGGATCAGCGAAACGATGGTGGGGAGCATTATCATTGTCATGACGTAGCTCTGCGAGTAGCCCTCCTTGCGGTGGGTAGCGATGTAGATAAGGCTGATAAGGAAGCCTATCACCAGTGCAGCTCCAACACAGAGGCAAAACTCACTTACTGTGATAGCAACTGCTGAGGTCGTGTTGTTTGTGAAAATATCAGCTGAGCTGTCGCTGTACTTTGAAAGTACATTACCAAAAAAACCATTAGGGAACATAGATCAAACACTCCTATTCATCAATATTTGGCTGCTGGCCAGTGAAATACCTGAAACGTAGATGCTGCTGTCATTCTGCACCTGGTCTCTGATGTAATTCGTATAGGCCTTTCCGTACTTAGAGAAGCTGGTCTTATAGATCTGAAGATCTGAGAGAGCCTGGATGAGCCATGCAGGCATGGAGTCGCCCACCTTGACCTCCATAAGGCGCTGGTCTGCGCCGATGATGAAGCGTCCGTAGCTCTCCTGAGCAAGGGTAAGGTCATGACGGCGCTCAGTGATCTTTCGGTCGAAGGTCAGACGGAAGTCCTTGTTGTCCTTGCCGAAGAAGGCCTCTCTCTGATAGCTGATGTACTGCTTGGGAGAGACAGGATAGTGGTCAAGGAACACGTCCAGCTCACGGAACACCTGCTGAGTTATGTACTTGCTGCTCTCAGGCTTTTTCCGTGTGGCGAAGTATTCCTCGGACTCAGCCAGTGTCATAGAAACTCTTCTCTTAGTAACGATACCGCCGATCTTTTTCTTGATCTCAAGGAAGACCAGATCATCGGGCGCCGCCGGTGAATAATAGCTGCGCAGTCTGATCTTTTCCTTGTAATAGGGCTTTGAGAGGGATTCCCTTATGAGGAAATCATCAGGCGTATCGTAGTAGATATTATAGATACCGTACTCCTTGCCGCCGACGCAGTATTTATCCGGATCCATATACTGCGGGATGATCTCCATGAGATGTCTGTACTGCTCCATACTGAGGAGGAACTTGATCTCTTTTCTTGCAAAAGTGCTGATAGCCATATATTTCCGGCCACGGTGCCTTACCGCTCCGGTCCACACTCCTTTCGTATCATTTGAGTATATTATACGGGGGCATTCTTAAAATAGTCTTAATCAGTTTTTGGATTTTTGGAAAGATCTTGTAGTTTTGATGAAAGGCGTGTGAAAGGCTCATCACAGGCAGATGCGCCTCTTAGGAAGCAACTGTCTGCCCGATCATTCCGGCAGCATACTGCCTGAGAATGATCAGGTCGAACACGTTCAGCTTTCCGTTTCCGTCCTTGTCATAGAAGGAGCAGTCACCTTCGCTGAGCTCTGAGTCTGGCTTAGCAAGGAGAAATCTTCCCAGCTTCACAAGGTCAGCCATTTCAACTGAGCGGGGCTCGGGTGCCGCAGTAGTGGTCTGCACCGTGACAGTAGTTGTCGCCATGGTAGTTGATGTATCCGAAGCGGCAGTTGTTGTCGCCGGAGCAGCGGTAGTTGTTGCAGGAACAGTTGTGACAGAAGGCTGTGTAGGGATCTCCTCCGGGCATCTTCCTGCAAGGTAGTCGTCCAGTTTTTCTGTCCAGTAAGCGCCCATGGCCTTATAGCCGGTGTTGTTCGGGTGAACACCGTCCATGAGCTGAGTTTTCACATCGGTGATGGCGGAGTTGACATCGGCGAAATAGATGCTGTCGTACTGAGCAGAGAGTTTCTCCACCACCGACTTCACATCAGCGTTGTACTGCTCCACCGCTGCCTTAACATTGACCTCCACAGTATCGTCGTCGTACTGGGTCTGCCAGTCGGCAGAGTGGCGGTAATTGCCAAACCAGTTGTAAACATCGCTGCGGTTTGGGTCAAGGTAAGGGATAGTTGTAACGAACAGCACTGAGCCGTCCGGTATATTCTGAAGGATATAAGCGGCCAGCCCCTCCAGGCGCTCACCAGCCTTGTCAAGCTCATAGTTGTCGATAACGTCGTTCGTACCGATCTGGAGCGTGACTATGTCCGGCTGAGTCTGAGCAAGGCAGTCTGTCTCTTTAAGGGTCTCAAGGATACCAGTTCTTCCGCCGAAGCTCTGGATAGTGTAGCCGCTGTAGCCTGTGTTGTCGTCGTCATAGGAGAAGGTCTCACCTGTCTCCTCGTCTGTGTAGCTGGTAGACCAGCCTGTTTTTGAGCCAACCATGTCGATCTCATGACCGAGAGAGGTCAGCCCGTTGTAGATGAATTTTCTGTAGGAGCCGCTTACGCCGTAACCGTCGGTGATAGAGTCGCCTATGCACATCACCTTGACGGCCTCTCCGTCAGCACTTGACGCAGGCGCACCGACAAATGCCGATGTTACGCCCAGAACAGCTGCTGCGGCTGCCGAGATCATCTTTCTCATTGTAGAAAACACCTCCTGAATTATCCGCCCCAAAAGCGCTGCCTATGCACCTAAAGGGCTAAGTTATTTCCAATTTCCCTCATAAAAATAGTAACATATCTGCGTTAAGTTGTCAACATAAAAATTGCGAAGGCCCCGAAAAAATCGCAATAAATGGGCAAAGAAGATCAGACAGCGTGTGCTGAAACGAAATGTAGGGGAGGCCGCCCTCGGCCTCCCGGCCGATCCGACAACATCTGCCGGAACGAATTGTAGGGGACGGCGTCCTCGACGTCCCGGCAATTTATCAAAACGTATGCGGCAACGATATTGGTGGGGCGATGTGGGCATCGCTCCTCCTGGGAGGACCCTTTCTGAGGAAAGTGTCCCCCCAGACCCCCTCCCAAAGACTTTTAACTGCAAAATTCTCTGCACAAGGGCATGGCAACCTTCTCAGATCGGCATTATATTCGAGCCCTTGTGCAGAGAATTTTGTAAATAAGGCTTGAGACAGGTTTGAAGAACGCTTCTTAGAGAGGCCTTCAGAGAAACGGTAACAATTATTTCGAATCAAAAAAGCACTCCAAACGGAGTGCTTTTTTATCAGCCTTTCAGCTCAACTCTTCTGATCTTTCCGCTGATAGTCTTAGGAAGCTCATCTCTGAACTCAACTATACGGGGATACTTGTAAGGAGCGGTATGCTTCTTGACATAATCCTGGATCTCCTTCTTCAGCTCGTCAGTGCCCTCCTTGCCCTTTACCAGAACAATGGAAGCCTTGACTACCTGACCTCTTACCGGGTCGGGAGCTGCACTTACACCGCACTCAAGAACATATGGGAGCTCCATGATAACGCTCTCGATCTCGAAGGGTCCGATGCGGTAGCCGGAGGACTTGATAACGTCGTCAACTCGGCCAACGTACCAGAAGTAGCCGTCCTCGTCCTTCCAAGCGGTATCGCCTGTGTGGTACATACCGTCGTGCCAAGCCTCCTTAGTCTTTTCCTCATCGTTGTAATAGCCAAGGAAAAGTCCGGCAGGAGTATGCTTGTCTGTGCGGATGATGATCTCGCCGGTCTCACCGGTCTTGCAGGGATTTCCGTCGGGATCTACTATATCCACGTCATACATGACGCTGGGCTTGCCCATTGATCCGGGGCGAGCTGTCATGCCAACGAAGTTTCCGATAGAGAGAGTAGTCTCAGTCTGGCCGAAGCCCTCCATGAGCTTAACTCCAGTAGCGTTGAGGAACTGATTGTATACCTCAGGGTTAAGAGCCTCGCCTGCAACAGTTGCATACTTGATAGAGCTCAGGTCGAACTTGCTCAGGTCCTCCTTGATGAAGAAGCGGTACATCGTAGGCGGAGCGCAGAATGTTGTGATATTGTACTTTGCGAACATGGGGAGGATCTTGTTTGCGTCGAAACGGTCGAAGTCGTAGACGAAAACGCAGGTCTCACTGAGCCACTGTCCGTAGAGCTTGCCCCAGAGAGCTTTTCCCCAGCCGGTATCTGAGATAGTGAAGTGGATACCGTTAGGATCGACGTTGTGCCAGTAACGGGCTGTGATGAAGTGTCCCAGAGCGTACTTGTGGCAGTGAGTTGCGATCTTGGGGTAGCCGGTAGTACCGGAGGTGAAGAACATCAGGTTAGGCTCGCTTCCGCAGGAGAGCTCCGCAGGATCTGTGGGACGGTCGAAAACGTCTGAGCAGCAGCTGATGCCCTTATCGAAATCGTGCCAGCCCTCACGCTGACCGTGAGCCATCATCTTGATGATGTCCATGCCGCACTCTTCAACTGCCAGGTCTACCTGGTGAGCAACATCGCCGTCACCTGTACAGACGATAGCCTTCACGTTAGCTGCCTTGAAGCGGTATGTGAAGTCGTGCTGTACCAGCTGATTTGTAGCCGGGATAACGATAGCGCCCAGCTTGTGGAGAGCTATGATAGCAAACCAGAACTGATAGTGTCTCTTCAGCACCAGCATGACCTTATCGCCCTTCTTGATGCCCTGTGAGCGGAAATAATTGGCGGTCATGTTGGAGTATTTCTTTATATCAGCGAAGGAGAAGCGGCGCTCCTCCATTTCGTTGGAAACGTAGATCAGAGCAGTTTTTCGGGGCACTTGGCAGCCAGGCCGTCCACAACATCGAAGCCGAAGTTGAACTCCTCCTCGTTCTTGAATGTGATCTTGGTGAGAGCGCCCTGCTCGTCAGTCTCAAGGTCAACGAACTTGTCAGCGATGGGGTCCTCGATATTAGCCAGGTCGAAGTTAGTTACGCCGGGCAGGATAACGGGCTCCAGATGAGAGATAGCGTGGGTAGGCTGCTGGTTCTGGCCGAAAACAATGGCATAGAACTTACACTCCTGGCCTCCTACAGCCCACTCGTCATGGGGCTCAGAGCTGTCGTAGTAGATTGAGTCGCCCTCATTAAGCACCTCAACATTGTCGCCAACTCTTACCTTGAGCTGGCCGCTGATAACGATATCCAGCTCCTGACCCTCATGGGTATGGGGGTGAGGCACACGGAATTTCTCGTCAACGTAAGGGATAGTTACCAGGAAGGGCTCACCGATCTTGTTCCTGAACTTAGGAGCAAGACGCAGGTAGCTCAGGCCCTTTCTTCTTGCGATAGGAAGGCCCTCGCCCTTTCTGGTGATGTCGAAGCTGTTGATACGGGGAGACTCACCCTCCATAAGGTCGGTGATCTCGACGCCTGTCTCGTTTGCGAATTTATAGATAAAGCTGAAGCTAAAGTCCTTAGCTCCGCCCTCGTATGCGAGATACTCGTATACGGAAACGCCGCATTTTTCGGCCATTTCCTCGGGAGTGAGGCCTACTGACTCACGGGTGAGTCTAATTCGCTCAGCGACCTCTCTTATCTTAAACTCGGGATTCATTGAATTACTCATAGCAAGCCTACTCCTTTCTACAGATTACAGCCGAAGGATAAGATTTGTTTTTCTGCTTTAAAGCAATTTTCCGACTGCGCTTACATAAGACAAATTATACCACTCTGCTAAGCGTTTGTCAATACAGGAAATAAAAAAAACTGATCTAAAAGTGTACACTTGTCAATGATCTTGGACACTAACCCTCAAAAAATAAGATGTTAAGCAGATAATGGCAAATTCACCTCATGTAGGAGCCGTAGGCGACGGAGTGAGGTGAATTTGCGGCGGCTCACCACA
>Ga0208198_1001635_pt1 | contig 18877 bp, 16 predicted proteins | sample AD_JPNTR2_MetaG_FD_184446 | JGI IMG/M metagenome (GOLD analysis project Ga0208198, IMG submission 184446) | Active sludge microbial communities of municipal wastewater-treating anaerobic digesters from Japan - AD_JPNTR2_MetaG (SPAdes) (version 2) | ecosystem: Engineered > Bioreactor > Anaerobic...
CAGAAAACACACTCTTCACAAAGAAGTTAAAAAATAAATTATTAAGCTCAATCAATAGATTTTAGGGGCGTAGCTCAGTTGGGAGAGCGGCGGTCTCCAAAACCGCAGGCCGCAGGTTCAAGCCCTGCCGCCCCTGCCTAATTAAAAGCCTCATCTAATGAGGCTTTTTGCATTAGGGTTAGAAGACGTTAGAACTTGTATTAACTTTTATGGTATAATATAAAAGTCGTAATGTTAAAATTTTAATATTTACTGATATGTCTAAAAAAGGTTTTTCACCCATAATTGTGATTCTTATTGTAACTCTGATAGTTGTAGGAGGTATGGGTGGCTACACTTATTTTAAGAATAAACAGCCTGAGCCAATTGAAAAGGAATTAGATGAAGAAACATCTACTACAGTACGCTCGACTTCTACTACAACAATATTACCTCAAATTACTAGCGAAGTTTCTGCTTCCGAAGCTTCTGCTGAATATTGTTTAGATTGGGATTTCTTCTTTGCTACTAGAAAATATAAAGATGGTCAAGCTTACGAGGAAATTAAAAGAATTCAAGAGAAATTAGGCGTAGAACCAGTAGGCGGTCACTATGGACCTCAAACTCAAGCTGCTATTGAAGCTTTTAATAGAAAATATGGTACCTATTATCAGGGGTGTTGTGGCGAAAAAGATGATTATACTGTAATTACTCAAGGTACTATTGCGAAATTTAATGAATTATATTGCGATAAGTTTTACACTATTAAGATTAAAACCATAAATACTAATAGTAATACTAATTGTCCCTCAGAAAAAAGGGCAGAGATAATTCCTCAAGCACAATTAGTCGGTTACGTAGGCCCTACTAATGTTAACCCTACTTCCACTCCTGTATATTACATAGAGCCGACCATTGTATCTTATTTAGGTAATAAAATAGAGGCGCCTTTTAATAAGGAAATAATAATTAAAGCACCCTTTAGTGCTGGTCTTACTATAGGATTAAATAGTGATAGAATTGTGAGTTCCCCTCACCATCAACTGTTTAGGACTTATATTTCACAAGTCTATGATGGTAATAATTTGATTGCTAAATGTTTATCGGGATATGAAAATGGAACATTTGATACAAGCAATTGTAATACTATTAATCCAGATGATTCTCGAATATTTCGCATACGAAACGAAGTAGCAGAAAGCAAACCATTTGATTCTTCCTTTGATATTTTTAAGATAGATAAAAATTATGATTTAACTATAGAAGTTAGCGGTTGCTCTTATCAATAAGAAGGTTGGTATTTGTTTGACTATCGAAATACTGATGAAGCACATCCTGAAGGCGATATTTATTTTCTACAAACATATAACTGTAATGATAATGAAAATGATGCGCTCCTATTTGTGGAACCGATGGACACAGTATTATTAATTCTTGTGATTCTAGTGTGATTTTTTCCAGTAATTCTATAATCTCTTTTACTTGCTTGCCCGGCCTGAATTTCGGTCCTCTTCATGTCTCTGATATAGAGGTAGACAAAAGCCAAGGATCGTGTTATACCTCCTGTTTAGTAAAAGGTTACAAGGGTGGTGGTTATTGTGATGAATGGTCACCTAATATAGAATATCGTATAGGATGTGATGGTCGTCTTGGGGGTGTAGATATCGGGTGAACAACTGATTGTCGGATAGTTTCTTCTAGTTCACAAGAAGCAGGAACTATCTCTCCAGATCAAGAAGGAAGAGAATGGAAGGCTACCTGTTGTTGTTTGGAGCAAGAATATAGAATGTAAAACGATATTAGAGATATACAGACAAAACTAAATAAGTTCTAACATCCTCTATTAATCTCTGAAACGGTATTTTTACTAAAATTTACACCAGCAAAAATTGTGATATTGTATTATTTGTGGTATGATGATAAAGTTTAAATTATCAAAGTATGATCGATAATATTTTTTCTTCCCTTATTTCTTTTCTTATTAACCGGCAATATTTTTCAATTGTATCTAAAGCATTTGGTATAGTTCCTTTTAAGACAATTTTTATTATACTTATCATAAGGATCATCGAGGTACTTATGGTGATTTGTTGGTGGAAAATTTTTACTAAAGCAGAAGAGAAGGGCTGTAAATCTCTTATTCCTATTTATGGTAACGTGGTTAAAGTTCAAATTGTTGGGCTTCCTATTTGGATTGGGCTATTAATCGGAGTATTTCCATACATTATGGTTTTTGTTAAAAATGAGAATATTCTTTTTCTTCCAGTTGCCATTCTTGGCTATCTCCTTAATTATAATTTAGCTAAAGCATTTAGAAAGGATTTTAAATTTGCAATATAATCAAAATAGTAAAAATACTTATTCCTCTTTTAATTATGATTACTGAAAAAATTGTTAGGCAATTTAATAAGAAAATTAAGCGGAATTTATTAAGAAAATTAGGCTGCCAAAACAAATATTTCTTTTTAGAAACGTTAAAGCCAATGGTTTCCGGTTGGCTTATTATTTTTCTCTTATTCCAAGTAATTACTGAAACACTTCTTTTGTCACCGATTAAAGGAGTTCAGGCTGACTCTGATTGGCTTTCTGGTTGGCAATATCGAAAGCAAATAACTATCACTGGGCAATCTGGTGCTGCAACAAATTACCAAGTTCTTTTTAAAATTGGTGAAAGTTCAGGAGCTTCTGATTATCACTTCCATCTTGAGGGGCATTCACAAAATTTTCCTTCAGAAACTAATAATTCAGGAGATTTAAGATTTACTTCTTCAGACGGAACTACCTTATTAGATTTTTGGGTAGAATCAGTAAGTGGTTCATCTCCGAATAGAATTGCTAAGGTTTGGGTTAAGGTTAGGGATAATTTGGATACCAATCAAAATATTTATTGTTATTATGGGAAGTCCGGAGCTGAAAATGTCAGTAGTGGAGAAAATACTTTTTTGACTTTTAATTTAAAATTTGGCAGACCATTTGATAGTGGATCTACACACACCTGTGCCCTATTATCAGATGGTTCAGCAAAGTGTTGGGGACAGAATGACGAGGGTCAATTAGGAGATGGTACTAATACTAATAAATATGCCCCAGTTTCTGTTTCAAACTTATCAAATGCAGTAGCAATATCAGCAGGATTTAGTCACACCTGTGCTGTATTATCAGATGGTTCAGCAAAGTGTTGGGGATGGAATGACTATGGCCAATTAGGAGATGGTACTAATACAAATACTAATACCCCAGTTTCTGTTTCAAACTTATCAAATGCAGTAGCAATAGCAGCAGGAGGTGAGCACACCTGTGCCCTATTATCAGATGGTTCAGCAAAGTGTTGGGGATGGAATGAATTTGGCCAATTAGGAGATGGTACTAATACTGATACTAATACCCCAGTTTCTGTTTTAAACTTATCAAATGCAGTAGCAATATCAGCAGGAGATTATTACACCTGTGCCCTATTATCAGATGGTTCAGTAAAGTGTTGGGGAGGGAATTTCGAGGGCCATTTAGGAGATGGTACTAATACAAATACTAATACCCCAGTTTCTGTTTTAAACTTATCAAATGCAGTAGCAATATCAGCAGGAGATTATCACGCCTGCGCCCTATTATTAGATGGTTCAGCAAAGTGTTGGGGATGGAATTTCGAGGGCCAATTAGGAAATGGTACTAATACAGATACTAATACCCCAGTTTCTGTTTTAAACTTATCAAATGCAGTAGCAATATCAGCAGGAGATAGTCACACCTGCGCCCTATTATCAGATGGTTCAGCAAAGTGTTGGGGAAAGAATAACGTTGGCCAATTAGGAGATGGTACTAATACTAATAAATATACCCCAGTTTCTGTTTCAAACTTATCAAATGCAGTAACAATATCAGTAGGATATACTCACACCTGTGCCCTATTATCAGATGGTTCAGCAAAGTGTTGGGGAGAGAATGACGTTGGCCAATTAGGTGATGGTACTAATACAAATACTAATACCCCAGTTTCTGTTTTAAACGTATCAAATGCAGTAGCAATATCAGCAGGATTTAGTCACACCTGTGCCCTATTATTAGATGGTTCAGCAAAGTGTTGGGGAAATAATGACTTTGGCCAATTAGGAGATGGTACTAATACAAATACTAATACCCCAGTTTCTGTTTTAAACTTATCAAATGCAGTAGCAATATCAGCAGGAGGTACTCACACCTGCGCTGTATTATCAGATGGTTCAGCAAAGTGTTGGGGAAAGAATAACGGTGGCCAATTAGGAGATGGTACTAATACAAATACTAATACCCCAGTTTCTGTTTCAAACTTATCAAATGCAGTAACAATATCAGTAGGACTTATTCACACCTGTGCCCTATTATCAGATGGTTCAGCAAAGTGTTGGGGAAATAATGACTTTGGCCAATTAGGAGATGGTACTAATACAAATACTAATACCCCAGTTTCTGTTTCAAACTTATCAAATGCAGTAGCAATATCAGCAGAATTTATTCACACCTGCGCTGTATTATCAGATGGTTCAGCAAAGTGTTGGGGAGGGAATAACTTTGGCCAATTAGGAGATGGTGTTATTATTAAAACAAACACTCCAATTTCTGTAATCAATTACAATTTAGATGGAAGATATGATAAACAAAATGGAATTCCTGCAACGATTCAAAAAGCCCCTTATTTTGAAGAAATTTATTTCATTCGTAAATATGCTTCTCTTGAACCAACTTTTAATTCAGCTGGAAATGAAGAAGAGGTAGTGTTGAATCGATCTCCTAATAATCCTTCTTCTTTAGGTCCAGCTAATTATGTTGATGGCTCTTGGGGAAATGACAATATTCCAACTTTAGAATTTACTCAATCTGATCCCGATACTGAAAACACGGTAAAATACAGAATTGAAATAGATGACAACGCTGATTTTAGTTCTCCAACTGTTGATTACACTTCAGTATTATTAGCTCAAGGAACAACTTCTTTTACTGTTGGTCAGGCTGCTGGGGGTGGAATCTATACTAAAGGAAATGAAGGTCAAATATTAGCTGATTCAACCAATTATTATTGGCGGGTAATGTCAGAAGATAATCATGGCGCCACTTCTTCCTGGATTACAGCTAATTCCGGAAACATTGCTTTTAAAATTGATACCGTAGCACCAACTAATGTCGGAATTTCCTCAGTTATTGATAATACAGCTAATAAACTTACTATTACTGCTTTAACTGCCACTGATTCTCTTTCTGGTTTACATTCTTCACCTTATTGGTTTGAAGAAATTTCAGGAAATCCTGGTGCTTCTAGTTCTAATAATTGGCAAACCTCAACTAATTTTATTGACGACGGATTGTCAGCTAATACTCTGTATACCTATCAAGTTAAAGTTAGAGATGCTGCTGGTAATGAGTCGGCTTTTTCTACTCCTTTTTCTAAATATACTTTAGCCAATATTTCTTCAGATTTGATTTTAATTTCAAATTCTCAAACTCAGATTATCGCTTCTTGGCAGGCAAATAATAATCCTCCTGGAACTGAATATTTTTGTGAAAATGTCACTGCTGGTACCAATTCTGATTGGATAACTTCTTTATCTTGGGTTTCTTCTAATCTAACTTGTGGTACAACTTATTCCTTTAGGGTAAAAGCTCGAAACAAGGAAGGAGTAGAAACTGATTTTGTCAGTGAAGTCAGTCATTCGACTCAGGGTTGTTCATCATCTGTTGGCGTTCAAATACCTTCTCAAGGGCATATATCTCCAACAACTCCAGCCAGTGGCCCCCGAGTTTTAATTAACAATGGCGCAGAGTATACTGATAGTCTAATCGTAAATCTTACTTTATTTGGTGGACTAGATGTTATCAGAATGGCGATTTCAAACAATCCAGGATGTAGAGATTTTGATTCAACTAGTCAAATTCCTTATCAATCTTCTTACCAATGGAATTTGTGTCAAGGTATGGATAGTTGTCCAGAAGGTGAATACATTGTTTGTGTTAAATTTTTCAATTCTCGGGGTACAGCCTCAGCAGCTGTTTCTGACAGCATTATTTATAAAAGAAAAACCGAAGTGTCAAAAGAAAAAAAGTCAGTCTTACAGCCTTCAATTATTGAAGAAGCGCTAGAAGTTTTTAAACCCTTAATTCCTGAATTTCTAAAACCAAAACCAGCAGAAGAAATAAAGCCATCAGAAATTTCTATTGAAGAACTAGAACCAAAAGAAGCACCAGTGAAACTTAGTGGTAAAAAGCAAGTATTACCTTTAAGGCCGATTAAAGAATTTATTTTAATACCTATACTAGTGGTTGTACTTATTGTAGTTACATTTCTTTTCCGGTATTTTTTATAGACACAGAAGATGAGAGGAACTTTTGAAATTTTAAGAAAATTAAGGACTAAAAACGAAAAGCCAAATTAAAAATAAATAAATCAAAAATAATTTTACTAATTGTCATTTCTCCCTGTACTTCCTAGTGCTAGTAAGCCCCTAATAAGAATCACTTTTATGGATTAACCAATCTTAGACATATTAGTAAATATTAAAATTTTAAAAATCACGACTTTTGTATTCCATCATAAAAGTGAAGGCGAGTTCTAAAATACTTTGACTCTAATGTAAAAGCCTCATTTAATGAGGCTTTTTATTTTTAGATAAATGATAGAGTAAATTAGAATTTTAAGTAACTTTGTGATAGAATGTTTTAAATTTAATTTTTAAGAAAATGCCAGAGAATCTAGGAGAACAATTTCTTCATCAGCAAAATCCTGAACTTCATAAATCAGAGTATGTTCAGCACGAAAAGGAAAGATTAAAAAGAGCTGGAAAGGAAGTTTCTCAAAAGCCAGCAGAAGAGATTGCTAATTGGATGAAACTTTTAGAAAGGACTCATTTAGGCCATCGTGATGATCCAGAAGTTTTAAACAGAATCAAGGAATCTTATCATAAAAAATATCTTATTAAACCTGAGGATATTCCTGAGAGCTATTTTGATAATCAAAGAAGAATAGCTCGGGAACTTGGTTATGGAGATATCGAGATTACAGACGAGATGAAACAAGAAGCAGCAGAAACTATTAGAGCTGACCAAAAAGCCACTCTAGATCTCTGGCTTGATTATTTTCTTTCTCCTGATTCTGATAGTTATCCGATGTGGGCAAAATACTGGGCTTTTGAAGGAATGACTAAACTTGGTTCTTATGATAAAGAAAAGCATGTTTTTAGTAGAAGAGATAAAAATACTGTTGCTCCTTATCCTGATTTGAATCGGGAAGCCTTAGCTTATGTGCTTGATGCTATAATTAAAAAAGCTAATCAAGAAAATATTCCTTTGGATCAAGAAAATCCAGAATTTCAGAAACTGCTTCAAGGTGCTAATTTTGGCAAACTCTATAGCTGGGCTATAGAAAAAGTCACCCCTACAGAAGAGAATGAACTTTTGGAAATAAGAGGAAAGTGGGTTAAATATCCTCAGGGTTCTGATCCAACTCCTTTAGTGGAATCTTTACAAGGACATGGTACTGGTTGGTGTACTGTTGGAGAACATACTGCCAGAAAGAAGCTCCAAAAAGGAGATTTCTATGTTTATTATTCTTATGATAAAAATGGTAAGCCTACTATTCCTAGAATTGCTATCAGAATGGAAGGAAAAAGAATTGCAGAAGTCATGGGTATTGCTCATGAGCAGAATCTTGATCCTCAGATTGCTCAAACAGATATTTTAACAAACAAATTAAAAGAGTTTGACATAGAAGGCAAAAGATACCAGAAAAGATCTGATGATATGAAAAAACTCACTGAGATTGAGAAAAAACACAAACAAGGAATTTCTCTTTCAAAGGAAGAATTAAGATTTCTTTATGAAATTGATGAGGAAATAATTGAAGGATTTGGGTTGTATAAAGATCCCAGAATAGAAGAAATCATAGAACAGAGAAACATAAGAAAAGACTTAGCTTTTGCTTTAGATTGTACAGAAGAAGAAATCAGTCTTACTAAAGAAGAAGCTTTAAAAGGAGGAATTAAATATCATTATGGATATTTAGATTTAAGGTATTTCACCTCTGCTAAAGATCTTACTTTACCAGAATCAGTAGGAGGAGGTCTCTATCTTGACAGCCTTACCTCTGCTGAAGGTCTTATTTTACCAAAATCAATAAGAGGGGGACTTGTTATGAGAAGTCTTACCTCTGCTAAAGGTGTTATTTTCCCAGAATCAATGTCAATAGGAGGAAGTCTTGATCTTAGTAGTCTTACCTCTGCTGAAGACCTTACTTTACCAGATTCAGTAGGAAGAGATGTTAATCTTAGAAGGCTTATCTCTGCTAAAGGCCTTATTTTACCAAAATCAATAGGAGGAGAGCTTTATCTTAACAATCTTACTTCTGCTGAAGACCTTACTTTACCAGATTCAGTAGGATGGCATGTTTATCTTGGTAGTCTTACCTATGTTAAAGGCCCTACTTTACCAAAATCAACAAGACCAAAATCAATAGGAGGAGATCTCTATCTTAACAGCCTTACCTCTGCTGAAGGTCTTATTTTACAAGAATCAATAGGAGGAGATCTTGATCTTAGCCGTCTTACCTCTGCTGAAGGTCTTACTTTACCAAAATCAATAGGAGGAAATCTTTATCTTAGAAGCCTTACCTCTGCTAAAGGCCTTATTTTACCAAAATCAATAGGAAGAGATCTTTTTCTTGACAGTCTTACCTCTGCTGAAGATCTTATTTTACCAGAATCAATAGGAGGACATATTTATCTTTATAGTCTCGATGATATAGAAAAAGACAAACTTAAACAAAGATATCCTCAATTAGCTGATAAGATTATATAGTTTTATTCTTAAAACCTAACCAGCTGTTTAAAAGTTAATTTTTAGTTGATTTTTTTTACTTTATTTCTGAAAAACAGGTTCTAACATCCTCTATTAATCTCTGCCCTGAACTACGTAGGGTTCATGGCCATAAACCCAACGTGGTTTATGGTCCTGTAAAAAGCCTCATTAAATGAGACTTTTTGATTCTTTTAAGAAGACATGATATAATAAAGACAAAATTAATAATAAAAATATGAAAAAATCTACTGTCATTTCTTTAATTATTATAGTCATTGCCTTAATTTTAATTGGCTATTTTCAATCTCTTCAACAGCCTGTTACTCAGGAAAAACCGATAGTACAAACAGAAACAGAAACTAAGAAAATAAATGGTTTAATTATGTTGATAGAATTTGAAGAAATTAATGGAGTTTTGTGGTGGGAAAAACAGTTGGACCAAAGAAACTTAAATGCTTTGGTTTCTGTTCAGGAAAATATCTTGGAAAAATGTCCGGAAACTTTTAAAAGGCTGGCAGAAAAAGGATATGAGATAGCGGGAAATTATTCCGAGGCTCCGTTTTGGGATATGCCTTATGACAGGCAATTTCAAATTATGAAAAAAACAAAAGAATTAGTGGAAAAAGCTGTGGGAAAACCAATGAGAATTTTTTCTAGCCGATATTTTGCTTACGATGAAAACACTTTGAAAGCGGCAGATGCTTTGGGTATTGAATATGTTTTAGCCAGAGGAACAAAAGGAGTTGAGGCTATTGTTTATTCTCCTTTAGAATATAAAGTGAAAATTATTTCTATCTCCAATGTTCCTTTTGAAGAAATGGGTACTGGCTCTTTGTGCGATTATAGTTTATGGGCAAGAGGGGCCTCAAGTGAAGATTTTGACAAGGTGGTGGAAGGAAGTATTGAAATGAAACCAACTAATATGATTTTGGTTTCTCACGCTTATTTGGGCGGAACTAAAATTGATTGGTGGAAAGTTTATGAAAAGGCTTTAAGTTCGGACAAAGTGTCTTGGAAAAAATTTAATGACTGGCTAAATAATTTAACACCTTTAAAAATGAAAAATTCAGAAATCCCTGTTAACAAAGAAGTAAAATACGAAGTTCCAAAGCCAGCAGTGCCAATTAAAGATTTAGAACAGATTCCTGATTTAAATGAATTAAAATCTCAAGAAACTTTTAGCCCTGTTTGCTACTAAGACTACAAACCTATCTTTCAAAAGCCCTATAAAAGGGGCTTTTTGATTAAATTGAAATTATATAAAATTGTAGTTTTGTGGTAAAATGGAAACAATGATTGGGGTATTTGATTTGGGATTAGGAGGGTTAACGATATTTAAGGAGTTATTGAAAGAACTGCCTGATTATAATTATTTTTATCTGGGAGACAATGCCCGAGTGCCTTATGGTCCGCGTTCGCCAGAGATAATATTTCAGTTTACTCAAGAAGCGGTTGATTATTTGTTTAAAACAGGTTGCGAATTGATTATTTTAACTTGTAATACTGCTTCAAGTGTAGCCTTAAAAAGGATTCAACAGGAATATTTGCCAAAAAATTATCCCGAACGTCGAGTTTTGGGAGTAATAAGACCGGCAGTTGAAGGGGTAACTGAGAAAACTTTTAACAATCGGATTGGAATTATTGGCACTGAAGCCACGATTAATTCCGGCGCTTTTGAAAGGGAAATTAAAAAACTTAAACCAGAAGCAAAAGTTTTTACTAGCAGTTGCCCTTTGCTGGTTCCTATTATTGAAGCCGGGGAATTAAATTGGCAAGGATTGGATTTAATTTTAGATAAATATCTATCTCCCTTGAGAAAAAAAGATATTGACGCTTTAATTTTAGGCTGCACTCACTATTCTTTAATAAAAGAAAAAATTCAAAAACATATTGGCAAAGGAGTTCGTTTAATTTCAGAAGAAGAAATCGTGCCGATAAAATTAAAAGATTATTTATGGAGACATCCAGAAATGGAGAAAAGATTAAAAAGGGAAGGCAAAGTGAAATTTTTGGTCACCGCTTATTCGCAAAGATTTCAAGATTTGGCAAAAATGTTTTTGGGAAAAGAAGTAAATTTTGAGAAGGTGGAAATTTAGAGCCAGATTTTAGGCTCTTGATCAGGGGCTGAATAAGTCTTTCAAGAAACAATCATTTTCGGTTGTTTTTTTAAGCAAATTTTGTTAGAATTGTGAGGATAACAAGATGGATAATTCTATAAAGAAAAACGACGAAATTTATAATGAAAGAAATGTAAATTTGTCTATTTATGCTGGCGCTGGCGGAAAAGATGCCGAAGACTGGGCAGAAATGCTTTTAAGAATGTATCAAAGATATGCCGAGAAAAAGGGTTGGAAATTTATTCCGATTGAAATAAAAGACAATGGCTATAAAGGAATCAGTGGCGCGACTGTTCAAATAATCGGAAAAGATGTTTATAAATCTTTGAAAAACGAAAATGGCGTTCATCGGTTAGTGAGGATTTCGCCTTTTTCCAGTCAAAAACTCCGGCATACTTCCTTTGCTTTAGTGGAGGTTTTGCCGATTATTGAAGCAAATGAAATGCCAATTAGAGAAGAAGATTTGGAAATAGAAACATATCGCTCTTCTGGACCAGGTGGGCAAAATGTCCAGAAAGTTGAAACTGCGGTCAGAATTAAGCATAAACCAACTTCAATCGTTGTCAGCTCTCAATCGCAAAGAAGCCAATTTCAAAACAAAGAAAAAGCGTTGGAAATCTTAAGAAGTAAAATCTTTCAGTTAGCCCAACAGGAAAAAGCAAAAACTTTAGAGGAATTAAAAGGAAAAAAAGTGAAAATTGAATGGGGAAATCAAATTCGCTCATATATCCTTCATCCTTATAAAATGATTCGTGACGAGAAAACAGGAAAGAAATGGCAAAATATTGTAGAGCAAGTTTTAGACGGTGATTTGGATTTAATAAGTTAGAATTATGAATTATGAATTTAATATTTAGTATTTTGTATTTATAATTTTGAATTTTGACTTTTGAATTTTGACTTATTTATTATGTCCTTAGTTTATTTCAAAAATGTTTCAAAAAGTTATAAAGATACCGTTATTTTAGACAATGTCACTTTTGAAGTGGAAAAAGGAGAGTTCGTTTGTTTGGTTGGTCGTTCTGGCGTAGGAAAAACCACGCTTTTAAAAATTCTTTATCACGAAGAAAAACCGACCAAAGGTCGGGTATTTTTTGAAGAAAAAGATATTTTTAAATTGAAACCAAAAGAAGTGGTGCAATTACGAAGAAAAATGGGAATGATTTTTCAGGATTTCAAACTTTTAAACAGTAAAACTGCTTATGAAAATGTGGCTTTTGCTTTAGAAACAACTGGTTATCCAGAAGCAGTGGTAAAAAAAGAGGCGAAAGAACTTTTAAAATTAGTTAATTTACAGGATAGAATGGATAATTTTCCTTATCAATTATCTGCCGGTGAAAAACAGAGAGTGGCTTTAGCCAGAGCCTTAATTCATCGGCCGGAAATTATTTTAGCTGACGAACCCACAGGTAATTTAGACCCGATAAATGGGTGGGAAATTATTAAGTTGCTTTTAAAAATCAATGAATTGGGAACTGCTATTATTTTAGCTACTCATGATAAAGAAGCGGTTAATACATTGAATAAAAGAGTAATCAGTATAGAGAATGGAAGAGTAATTCGCGATGAAAAGGAAGGAAAATATTTAATATAAAGAGGAAATAGCAGACAAAATAATTTTTATCTTAAATTATATAAAACTTAAATATGTTGACTATTATCAAAAGAATTTTCCAAACCGCTTTTAAGGGTTTAAAAAGAAATAGCTGGTTAACAGTTGCCTGTATTGTAATGTTAGTGATAAGCACTATTTTATTTACTTCTATTATAATATTTAATTACGCTGCCAATTATTTAGTTAATTATCTAAAAGAAAAGGTGGATATCAGTTTGTATTTTAAACCAGAGATTCCAGAGGAAGATATCTTAAAGATCAGAGACGAGCTTTTAGGAAAAGAAGAGATTGTTTCAATTGATTATGTTTCAAAAGAAGAAGCCTTAAAAAAATTTGAAGAAAGAACTGCTTCTAATCCTTTAATAAAAAAGGCTTTGGAAGAATTAGGAGAAAACCCTTTATCTTCGTCTTTAAATATTAAAGCAAAAGGCACCCAGGAGTATCAGAAAATTGTCAAAGACATTGATAATTCTCCATTTAAGGATAAGTTGATTACCATTGATTTGGCAGAAAATCAACGGGTAATTAATCAAATTCACACTTTATCAAAAACAATTCAATTGGGCTCAATCGGCGCAATGTTAGTTTTAGTTTTTATTAGTTTAATTATTGGTTTTAATACAATTAGAATGGCAATTTTTGCTCTGCATGAGGAAGTAGAAATTATGAAATTAGTTGGTGCTACTCCTTGGTTTATCAGGTGGCCGTTTTTGTTAGAGGGAACCCTTCAAGGATTTTTCGCCTCTGTAATCACTCTGATAATTTTTATTCCTTTAATAATTTGGCTTTCGCCAAAATTTGAAATGGTTTTTGCCGGTTTTCAGCTTGCTCATTATTTTTGGGGCAATTTAGGATTTATTTTTTTGGCTCAGACCTGTTTTTCAATGTTTTTGGGAATTATTTCCAGTTTTTTGGCAATTAACAAGTACCTCAAAGTATAAATTTTCCTAATTTTTGCGGGGTGGTGTAATGGTAGCACAGAGGCCTTTGGAGCCTTTGATTCTGGTCCGAATCCAGACCCCGCAGCTATCTTTCGTCAAGCTTACAGAATAGTAAAACTATCCTTCGCCAAGGCTACGGGATAGCAAGCCAAAGTGAACAAAATGTTTTACACTTATATTTTATTAAGTTCAAAATCTCATATTTTCTATTTTAGTTATTGAAAAAAGACCCCATTGAGGTTTTTGTAATTTTAGAAAATAAAAAAGGGAGACATTGTCTCCCTGTTGCGCAACAGACTTATTCACCTCCCTTTAATTCATTAAGAAAAAAGTTCTGGAAGTAATAGCATTCTTTGGGATTATCTAGTTCTTTTATCTTTTCTGTTATTACTTGTTTTATTTCTTTGTCTGAAACAGAAATAAGAGGACACCTTTTCTTTGTTTCTCTGCAATTCCTTTTTTGAGTAAGATAAGGACAATAAAACCCATTACTTTTCGTATTTCCTATAAATTTATTCATTTTCATTCAAGTGTTTTCTATTCAGCCATAATTCTACAATTTTTTCCGCATAGAGATTGGATTTCTCACGGCAAAAACTTTCGAGCTCGCACTCCGGAATATATTTTTCTTTTCCTGTTTCATTTATTTCATCTAAAATCTGTTTAACCCTTGCAATTAACATACTTATCTCTTGATTCATTTTTTCCTCCTTTCCTTTTTGAATTTTTTTAAAAATTAAAGGAGGAGGGAGGTGCTCGAGCATTACTTTTTGTAATGCTCATATTTTCTCCTTTTTCGTCCGGCCCTCTCCTAGTTCAGTCGCTCTAAACTCATTTACTCAATTACTACCTTGATGAGCGACGCGGAGTCAAGACAATTTTTTCCCCTGTCTTGTTTAAACTCGGACGAGAAGGGAAATATATAAAAATAATATGGTTTTCTGGCGGGGCCCCTTTTTGCTTCCATACTTAATCTCATACTATTTCTGTTTCTTTTTTCACAAGAACTGAAATAGAAACCAGATGGAGGGGTCCCATACATATATATAAAATATTTTCAAGGTTCTTTTGGGCTGCGATAGAACGGTTACAAACCCTGTTGCAGTTGTTTATACACAAATGTTAGCATTTTAAGATTAGCAAATAATCTTTTAGTTGTCAAACAAAAATTAGAAAAATGACCAAAATTGTTAAACTCTTGACAAACTGAAATTAGGCTTTAAAATATATACTAAAATGAAAATTACCTTTATTTTTGGGTCGATACCTTAAAAGCTAATTCTTTTAAGGCTTAGTGTTAAAAATTAATTTAAATAAAAATGAAATACAAATGTAGTGCTTGCGGCCATATTTATAATGAAGCCGAGGAAGACGTAAAGTTTGCGGATTTGAAGGAAGATTGGGTTTGCCCGAAATGCGGCGCGCCGAAAGAAGCCTTTGAATTAGAAGAAAATAGCGATGAAGATTATTATGGTGAAGATATAGAGTCTGAATCAGATGAAGATTTGATATAACTTAAATTTGTTTAAATTAAAAGCCACTCTTTAAATCTCAGGAGTGGTTTTTAATTTTATGTTTTATATTTATTTTCTATCAGGGTAAATTCCTAAAAGAGGCAATAAACTTTGACCAGTCATCTCTTGAGGAATTTTTAAATCAAAAAGATTTAAAATAGTTGGTGCCACATCAGCCAGCATTCCCCCGGCAGTTCTTTCTATATTTTTGATTTCTTCGTCAGTTCGAGGGGTTTGTCTTTTGTATTGATTGTCTACCAAATAAAAAGGGACGGGGTTTACATCGTGTTCTGTTTCTATTTCACCAGTATAAGGATTAGTCATTCTCTCAAGGTTGCCGTGGTCAGCGGTGATTAAAAAGGTATAATTATAATTTAATCCTCGGCTGACTATTTTTTGGATTTCTTTATCAACAATTTCAGCCGCGGCTATTCCTGCTTCAAGATTACCGGTATGACCTATTAAATCAGGATTAGCATAGTTAATTAGAATGAAATCATAAATATTTTCTTCAAAAGCCTGAAGCAGCCTCTCACTGACTTTTTCTGCCATCAATTCGGGATAATCTTTCAAGTGCAAGGTTTTAAGCGAAGGGATAATTACCCAATATTCGCCTGGATAAGGTTCTTCTTTTAAGCCATCAAAAAAATAAGTGACATGGGCATACTTTTCTGATTCAGCCAAATGCAGTTGTCTTTTTTGATTTTCTGACAAGACTTTTGCCAGACAAGTAGAGATTTTTTGCGGAGGAAATGCCACTAAAACATTGAAATCCTTTCGATACTGAGTCATTGTGCTGATTTTTAGTCTTTCAAACCGCTTTACTTCAAATTGGTTGAAATATGGGTCAACAAAAACTTCTACTAATTGTCTCATTCTTTCTTCTCGAAAATTGAAAAAGATTATTCCGTCTTCTTCTTTTATAAGCTTTGAAGAAATGTCTTCATTAGAAGGATTAATGATTGCTGGGATAATAAATTCATCGGTAATATTTTCTTTATACGAGTTATCAAGATAATCTATTGGATTGGTGGCAATTTTACCCTTGCCAAAAATAATTAAGTCATAAACTTTTTGTGTTCGGTTGTAATTTTTATCTCTATCCATGCCATAAAATCTGCCGCTTAAGGAGGCAATTTTAGCATTTGGTCTATTTTCTAAATCGAGGTAAAGTTTCCTTAACAAATTTTTAGCAGCAGTGGGAGGAGAATCCCGACCGTCAGTAAAGAGATGAAGATTTATTTTTTTTATATTCCATTGTAAGGCTAAATCAATCAAGGCCAGAAGATGTTCATAGGAGCTATGAACCAAGGCTTCGCTTAAAAGGCCAATTAAATGCAAAGAACTATTTTTTTCTTTGACATAGCGGCAAGTTTCAACTAAAGCCGGATTCTGAAAGAAAGTTTTGTTATTAATTGCTTGAGAGATTCTTACTGAGTATTGATAAATAATTTGCCCTGTACCTAGAGTTAAATGCCCAGCTTCACTATTTCCGGCTTCGTTAAATGGTAAACCAACTGCAATTCCTGAAGCTTGCAAAGTGGTTGAAGGATAAAATTTTTTGATTTCTTTAATAAAAGGAGTCTTTGCTTGATAGATAGCATTGGAGAAATCTTCGCGGCCAATTCCCCAACCATCTAAAATTACCAAACAAATTTTTGAACTTAAAGGCATAAGAAATTAACTTACAACTTATAATTAATAACTCTATTTTATTATACTCCTTTTGAAATGTTTTGGAAAATTTTTGACAAAGACAAAACAGTTTGCTATAATGGAAAAGTTTGTTGAAATAAATGGTTGAAAAAAATTAATTTTGACAGTTATTCTCGTGGTTTTCGCTATTTAAGATTAGATTTCGGAGCATTGAGAGAGGTTTAAAGCTATGAAATTTTCTATTTTTTCACTCTTTTTGTTTATTCTTTCTTTTGTTGGAGCCAAATTTAAACTGGCTTTTTTAGAGTTTAATTCCGGATTAATATAAGTTTTATATAAGAACCTGAGATAAACTGTCATTTACTATTATGACTATTTTTTTATTTATAATAATTTCTGTTTTAGCAGGTATCCTTTTAGGATATTTCATTAGGCAGAGTTTAGCCCAAAAGCAGGCTAATTCAATAGAGGCGAAATTAAAAATTCGTTTGGAGAAAGTTAAAGAAGAAGCAAAAAATTTAGTTGCTGAAGCAAAAGAAAAAGCGGATAAAATTTTAGAAGAAGCCCGTGAAGAGGAGAAAAAGCGGAAGAATCAGTTAAATAAATTAGAAGAAAGATTGATGGAAAGGGAAACGCTTTTGGATAAAAGGCAATTAGATTTAGACGAGAAAGAAAAAGAAATCAAAGATATCTACGAAAAAATTCAAAATTTGAAGACTGAGTTAGAAAATTTAAAAAATTCAGAATTAGAAACTTTGGAAAAGATCGCAAAAATGACGATTACAGAAGCTAAAAATGAACTTTTTGAGAGATTAGAAAAAGAGCATCAAGCAGAAATTTTAGAACTTTTGCGAAAATATGAAGATTCAAACAAAGAAGAATTAGAAAAAAAGGCAAGAGAAATAATGGCCTCAGCCATTGAAAGATATGCCCATTCTAATGTAAGTGAAGTGACGACTTCTATTGTTGATTTACCCTCCGATGATATAAAAGGAAAAATTATTGGCCGGGAAGGAAGAAATATTAGACATTTTGAGAAATTAACCGGGGTAGAGCTAATAATTGATGATTCACCTTCAACGATTATTCTTTCAAGCTTTGATCCGGTAAGAAGGGAAATTTCAAAATTGGCATTAGAAAAATTAATAGCTGATGGCAGAATTCAGCCGGCAAAAATAGAAGAGAAAGTTTTGGAGGCTCAAGCAGAAATAAGGGATGAGATTAAAAAAGCAGGTGAAGAAGCAGTTTATGAAGCAGGAATTTTGGATTTACCCCCAGAAATAGTGCATCTATTAGGCCGTTTGAAATTTAGAACGAGTTACGGTCAAAATGCTTTAGCTCATTCTTTGGAGGTTTGTTTAATAAGCAGCGCCTTGGCATCTGAATTGGGCGCCAATGTTGAAATTGCTAAAAAGGCAGGGCTTTTACATGATATTGGGAAAGCGGTGGATCAAGAAATAGAAGGTACCCATTTAGAACTAGGCAGAAGGATTCTTCAAAAATATCAAATATCTGAAGAAATAGTCAAAGCAATGCAATCTCATCATGGAGATTATCCGGCTGAAACTCTTGAAGCTGTAATTGTTAATGCCAGTGATGCTATATCTGCTTCACGACCAGGGGCAAGAAAAGACAATTTAGAAGCCTACCTAAAAAGATTAGCTAATTTGGAAGAAATTGCCGCTTCTTTCGAGGGAGTAGAAAAAGCCTATGCAATTTCTGGAGGGAGAGAATTGCGAGTTTTTGTTTTTCCTGAAAAAATAGACGATTTACAGGCCTTCAAGTTGGCCCAAAATATTGTCAAGCGGATAGAATCTGAATTAAAATATCCGGGAGAAATTAAAGTAACGGTTATTAGGGAGACAAGAGTCATTGAAGTTGCCCGCTAAAATAATAATAAAATATTGTTTGACAAGAAAGAGTGTGCTATAATACTATATATTTAAAAGGTCGAACATTTCTTCAGTCCCGAGAGGCTGAAAAAATTTAAAAAATAAAAATATGACAAAAGAGGGATTAATTGAAGCAGTTGCTTCAAAAGCCTGTTCTAAAAAAGAGGCAAGTGACATAGTTAACGAGGTTTTTGATTTAATTACCAAAGCCCTATCTAAAGGGGAAGATGTGGTAATTACTGGTTTTGGAACTTTTAGCGCTAAAAAAAGAGCAGCCCGGCAAGGAGTTAATCCTAAAACCGGAGAAAAGATTAGTATTCCTGCAATGACGGTACCAAAATTTAAA
>Ga0208198_1001636_pt1 | contig 18868 bp, 26 predicted proteins | sample AD_JPNTR2_MetaG_FD_184446 | JGI IMG/M metagenome (GOLD analysis project Ga0208198, IMG submission 184446) | Active sludge microbial communities of municipal wastewater-treating anaerobic digesters from Japan - AD_JPNTR2_MetaG (SPAdes) (version 2) | ecosystem: Engineered > Bioreactor > Anaerobic...
AATGGTGCTGGATATAGCGTTGACCACGTTCGTTATAACGCTTTTTGCGGCTTCTATCTTGTCAGCTATAGTTGCCCTGATTGACTCCCAGATAGACGTTATATAAGATTTTACAGCGTCAAATACGGCTGTTATCTTGTCTTTTATAGCTGTGATAATAGTCGTTATAACAGTGCTGATTGCAGTCCATACGGCAGTTATCTTGTCTTTTATAGCGGTTACGATAGTCGATATAACTGTTGATATTCCAGTCCAGATTTCAGATATTTTATTCTGGATCGCTGTGAATACTGTCTCGATAACAGTTTTTGCTGCTGTTATTGCTGCCGTTACCGATTTGATAATGGTATTCCATACTTCGGTAATTGTCTCGTGACAGTTCTCCCAGATGAAGCGGAACGGTAACGTTATAAGGTCAAATGCTGACTGAATAATTTCAGCTATGAACATCAGCCCTGTTTGCACAACGTTCTTGATGTTTTCCCATACTTCACTCAGCGTTTCCTTGATACTTTCCCAGCCTGCTTGCCAGCTCTCCTTTAGTGCTGAGAAAAATTCAAGGATAGATTCAAAGCCGCTTTTGATGTTCTGGACGAATTGATCGAATCCGGCTTTTATATTGGCGATAGTCTCCTTTATGGTTTCGATACCGGCAGTCCAGTTCTGCTTGAATGAGTTCCAAGCCTTCTTGATGTTTTCCCATAGATTTATCCAGAACTTTCTGAAGCCTTCGCAGTTCTTCCATAAAAGCATGAATCCGGCTACGAGTGCCGTTATACCTGCTATTACAAGCCCTATGGGATTCGCAGCCATAACGGTATTTAATGCGCTCTGTGCGGTTGCTGCTGCGTACTGAGCTATTGTCATTCCCTTTTCTGCTGCTGTTGCTGCTATAACAGCGACTTTATTTGCGACGACCTGTGCTGTGAAGGCTGTCATAAGTCCTGTTACGAGCGTTAATACGGCAGGAAGATTGCTCTTTACCCATGAGACGGCTGTTGTAGCGTTTGAAATAACGTCAGATATGAGGTCCGTTGTCTTTGTGAGGAAGCCAGTTATATTTTCCATGCCGATTTCAGCAATAATTTCCTGTAAGCCTGAAATGACAGTCGCTTGCATATTGCCGATAGCTCCCTCAAAGGTTTCTACGCTTGCAGCTGCTTCTACCGCTACAGGCTCATTACCGAGCTTCATTATAGCTGCGTTGAACTCGTCAGCAGTGATCTGACCTTTCGCCATTGCTTCTCGAAAGTCTCCCGTATAGGCTCCGGCTTCCTTTAGTGCTTCCTGAAGTTTACCGCTTGCGCCCGGGATCGCATTTGCAAGCTGATTCCAGTTTTCCGTTGTCAGCTTTCCTGCTCCGGCTGTCTGAGTTAACGCCATAGAAACAGAATTGAATGTGTCGGCATTACCACCGGCGACAGCGTTAAGATTTCCGAGAGCTTGCGTCAGCCCGGTATAGTCTTTGATACCATTTGCAGCGAGCTGGGCGGTCGTATTTGCGATTGTATCGAGGTCGTAAACTGTCTTGTCAGCGTATTCTTTTACGTCGGCAGAAGCCTTCTTGATAGCTGTATCATCGTACCCTGCAAAGCCCATTGTCTGCTCAAACTTGTACATGGTATCTGCTGCGTTAACCGCTTCACCTGCGAGATCACGCAAACCGTCCATGACAAAGTTTATACCCTGTGAAACGAGGTTTGCCATTGCACCCTTTAGGATCGTGAAGCCGCCGTCAAGTTTCTTTGATTCATCGGCAGCGTCGCTCATGCTGTCTGAAAGGTCGTCCATGCTGTCTGAAAGATCGTCAACTTCTTCTGTTGCGTTATCTGTTGCAGATTCAAGGTCTTTGATCGCTGCTTCGTTCTTGTCGATTTCCCTTGTAGTCTTGTTTACAGCTGCTTCGGCGTTGTTGACTTCTACCGTCCAGCGTTGTACTGTTGTATCGTATTTCGCTGTTGTGGTTTCAGCCTTGCCAAGTTCTGTTTCGCAGTCCTTGACCTTTGCTTCGAGTTCAGCTATTTCGTCCGCAGACGCTTCCGTGCTGCTCTTTGCTTTGTCAAGCTCTGCTCGTGCCTGTTCAAGTTTCTGCTGCCACTCCTTGACCGAATCTGCACTTTTATCATAGCCGGACTGAGCTTCTTTCAGCATATCTCTTGCCTTGTCAAGTGCGTCATTCTGCAATTTGAGCTTTTTGGTCAAGGTTTCATTTGTGCTGGATAATTTTTCAACGCTGCTGTCGTTTCTATCGTATAGCGAGCTGACTTTTTTTAGCTCAGAGCCTACAACTTTCAGGCTGTTTGTTATGTCGGACAGGGCTTTTCTGTATTCTGATTCACCTTGCAGCTTGATAACTCCACCGAATGCCATATCGTCACCCCCTTATTTTAACCAATCTTCATCGTCTGCTGCTTCTTCTTCCAGACTGCTGTAGGTTTTGCGGCTGAGAAGCAGAAGCAATTCGAGATCGAAATTCTGCTTGTATGCTTTGTAATAGCGAAGGAACTTTCGCAGGGTCATGTGTCCTATTTCCTTCACTGTGAATCCCATTTTTAAGCCGGTAATATAATACCACTCAAATTCGATATATGGGTCAATTTCATCATCTGAGTGGATTATTCGTTTTTTGATTCATCTTTGTTTGATACGGCTATAGCTTCGTTGATTTTTTTGCCCACGTTCTCAAAGCCGAGTTCTGTTAAAAGTCTGCCGACCTGTTTTGTGGTGAAGGGCTTTTCGTCTGTTCCTTCCTGCTCGTTCTTAATGTCTATACCTTCATTCAGCATTTCTGTAAAGCCGAACTTGATAGCTTTTGCGTCGCCGTCTGCTGTAAGGTCCGACCACTTGTCGATAGTGCCGTACTCTGCCTGTATTGCTTCCATTACGTTAAGATTGAAGCATAAATGATAATTCTTGCCGTTGAGTGTAATTTCGGGATAGAACTCTTTCATATATATTCTCCTTTGATTTTTTATAAATGGGCTGAGATTTCCCCCAGCCCATTATTATTATGCGTTATATGCGTATGATACATAGATCACAGCGCCGGAAGAAGGTGCTTCGTCGAATGTAAGTGTCGTCCCTGAGACGCTGTACGCCGTTGTAGGCGTGCCGTTTACTGTCACGGTGAAAATACTTGCCGGAGTATGTGAAAGCGTCTCTGTCGTGCTTCCTGTGCTTGTGAACGTGTCTGCTGTGATTGTCTGTCCGAAGCAGCTTGCAAGGAAGGCAAGTGCAGCAGAGTGTGTTGTGAAAGTCTTTGTCTTGCTCCACTCTCCGCTTTCAAGTGTTGCGATAGTTCCCTCGATCTGCGGAGTGCCGAACTCGGTTGTCTCTCCGTGTGTGTTTGATTCCTGAGAAGGCTCAGAGAATTTGACCTTCGAGAGAAATTCTACCTTGAAAAGCCTTGCGCCGTTCTTCATTTTGTTGATGATACGACCAACGCCGACATAAGGTGCAACGTCGTTCTTGTTCCTAATCATTACACCTGAATCTGAATCAATTTCGTGACCCAGAAGCGGTGCGAATACTGTATCGCCGTCGTCGTCAACTGTCAGTGTGATAGTACCAGCGGAGAAGGTGTTGTCGGTCTCTGCGATAGCGTCGTCAGCGTAAAGTACGGCAGAATTGCTTGTAATACTTACGTTTGCTGATACAGCTTTACCGAGTGACTGCATTGCGCCGTAAGTCACGGTTTCTCCTACTTCTGAGAGAACTCCGAACTTCAGGTTATTTAAGCCGATTTTTGCCATAGTTTTTAACTCCTTTCAATTGCAAAGCATAACGTTTTGTGATAGTACCCGATGTCAGGCTCGTACATTTCCGGCGAATCCTGAGACGGTACATACGAAAAGTTATTAGCTTGCATTATTGCTTTGATTGCTTCGGCTATGGCGTAATAATTTCCCTTTGAGTAGACGTCAAAATCATAGTATGTTATATAATTCTGAATCTGATCGTCAGCGGAAAATACGTTGCCATTGCCTGTTGGCGTATATGTTACATAGGGCTCGCCATGCCCGGTATAATGCAGGTATTTGACAGGGATTTCAACGTTATCAACCGTGAATCCGTTGAAAGCTGCTTGAATGATCTCGTTCATGGTTATTCCTCCGGCAGGTATTGTTTTTCAACGGCTTCCATTGCCTTTGTAATAGCTCCTTTGTTGAACGACTTTCTCAAAAATGGCTGCTTTGGAAAAGGCTCACCACTTCGACCGTATTCAAAGACGTTAGCTACAAGAGGAGCTGGTGTTCTCACACCGTCTTCGTTGGTGAAATATCCTGAAAAGCCAACTTTCATATTGATTGAATCGTCAGAAGGTGCTTTGTAGGCTTTTGTCGTACCTAAACAGTTCATTATTGAGCTGCTTTGCATTCCTGCTGGTGCGTTAGCCTTTATGCGTGAAAGAACTGTCTCAGCTCCGGCTTCGACCATTGCTTTCATCATTTTTGGCGTATCTTGATTGAGCTTTTCAAGCTGCTGTATGATCTCGTTAGGCAGTTCCACTTTGACTTTCGCCATTAGTGCGTCACTTCCTTTGCCTGAATTTCAAGCTCGACGTTGGCTTCGTCCACGTTATTGAGATATTCAATCGTATATGTTTTGCCCCTGTATTTTATTATCATATCCCTGTTGATCTCAGTACGAGGATAGCGAATCGTAAAGTTAGTGTACGCCTTCTCAAAATCGCTGTTAGCGGCTATCAACGTAAAGCCTTTAGTTGTCTTTACTGCTGCGTAGGTCGTTAATACAAGCGATTCTGACGTTGTCTGGAAGCCTTGTGCGTCTGTATCTTCAGTCGTGCTGTATATCTCAATTTTCTTGTTGTATTTTCCGGCGTTAATCATAGCAGATTCACCGAGTGCATACCGAGTATTGTTTCGACTGTATTATTCAGAGCTTTGCCTTCGGTATATAGTGATCTATTGTCGTACATATCCTGGACGAGAACATATACTACGATTACAAAATCCTCATGCTCGTCTATGCGGTCATTGTCAAGCCCTGTATAACTGCGTATATAGGCTTTTGCGGCTTCTATAGCCTGTTCGAGAAAAGCATTGTCGGCTGGTGAAGGCTCTGCAATCCTGCAATGTTCAACTATATCTGAGACGGTCATTTCACTTACTTTCACGATTCGCACTTCCTTTCGTTATATTTTGGCTTGCTTTACTCAGCATCGTACTCGTATGCGAGGATTCCGGCAGCCCTGAGTGAAGCAAGAAGGGCGTTGACTGTAGTCACAGCGTTGTCTGTTGCGTCTGCGACTGCTGCTGCCTGTTCAAAGCTGGCTGTGTCAATTCCTTCTACGACTGCTCCGCTCTCGATTACGAGCTTGCCGCCGCTCTCGATTACGAGCTTGCCGCCGATATGAGTAACGTCGCCGCCCTGCTCCGTATAATTCTTTGTGTTGTAGGTGCTCATATTATCACTCCTTCATATATGGGATTGCGACCGACATTATTGTCGGTCACATATTCCCTTTTGATTGATTATGCGTGCATTACGAGCTTTGCGATCTTCTGCTCGTTCTCTACCTTTGAATCGAACTCAAACCAGCCTACAATGCCGACAGCGTGCTGTGTTGCGTACTTCTCACGCAGCACTTCGATGTTGATTTCCTCGGAGAACTTTGTTGCAAGTCCTGACATATCGCCGTAGTAAATTGCAACCTTGCCGTCCTCTGTGTAGTCAGGCATATTGTCTGATACATAGACAGGCTTGCCGAGAATTGATGTGCCGAAAGGTGTTGAAATATCATCGTTCAGAAGATATACACCAGTTGACGCTTTGAGCTTTCTCAGATATGTTCTTGTCGCAGGTGACATGATCCAGATTGCACCGTTCTGGAATTCGTCCTTGATTGCGTCGTGAAGGTCGATAACTTCATCGGCTGTGATCTTGTCTGCGGCTGCTGTTGTGATTGCGTTTGTAAGGTTTGAAAGTCCAAGCACCTTTGCAGGAATTGTAGAGCCGTTACCAGGTGTACCGATAAGAAGCTCCTTCTCGATAAATCTCTTGATAGCGTAAGCCATTTCGTCTACTACGAAGCCCACAATATCAAATGCAGCGTTGTTGATAAGGGAACGGCTCACCTTTGAAAGCGCACCAGCAAGGAAGCCTGTCAGAGTGATCTTGTTGAAGTTGCCGTTTGTGGAAGTGAGTTCCTCGAACTCGTCGTGATATGCTACTGTTATAACGGTATCAGCAGACGCAGGGTAGAACGGAATGTCGAGAGTTCCCTTCATATTGTACTTGCTGGACTTTTCAAGAATCGGGCAAATATCGTAAACCTTCTTGATGATCTTGTTTGCGATTGTTGTAGGAATTACAGCACCGTTATTGGCAGGCGTAAGATTTACGTCAGTGTCACGGCTGTTCATTGCCTTTCCTCTGATGTATGCTTCAAAAGCTCTTTCCTCTGCTGCTGCCTTCTCTGCTTCCTCGACTGCTCTTTTCTTGTCGTCAGTGCCGCAAGCTCTCTCGCCCTCTGTAGGAGTTGCGTCGTTCTTTGCTTCAAGCTCTCTCATATCGTCGAACTCCTTTTCAAGTCCGAGTGCCTTCTTGATACGCATAACGTCGTCTCTGATCTCAGCCAGCTCCTGCATTTCGTCAGGTGTCAGCTCTCTCTTTTCGAGCTTTGCCTTATTGAGCGTCTCGTCAGCCTTCTTCATAAGGTCGTTGACCTTCTCCACTAAATCTTTTCTCATGGTTAATTTTCTCCCTTCATTTCGGAAATGATTTTTTCGGCTTCTGAATAGTCCGGAGCTTTTTCCTCGGACTGTTCACGCCTTTCAGTGTTGCCTGTGATCTTTATTTCGTCTGCGAAAATATCGCCGAAATAAATTCGTTTTTCCTGCTGACCTTCTGCGTCTCTCACGTTAATGAGAGTGCCGTCGTAGGCAGGTGTTTTCTTACGGTCAAGAATAGAGACCTCGTAAAGGTCCATATCCTTTACATCTCTTGTTCTCATGCCGTTCTCCGAGTGCTCGTCAACGTCTCTGTCCTCGAATCCGAATGAGAAGCCGACAAGGTTTCCTCGCCTTGCTTCTTGTACCGTTTCTGCGTCCTTGATTGTTGCACGAATCCTCAGTCCGATGTTATCTTCTGACAGCTCAACGTTGCCGTCTTTTGTGCCGCCCAAGTCTCTTGACCAGTTGTGATTGTATAAAAGTCTCACGTTATCGTTGCGCTGCAATGCTCTCTGAAAAGCTCCTTTACAGATACGTTCGACAAATTCGCCTGTTCTGGAAGGAAGCGGCTTCGAGAGCCTTTCGACTGCGTTGACATAACCTTCGATTTCAACGCTATCCTCTTTGATTCTGATTTCCATTTCCTCACTCCCTTTATGCGTCCGACGAGTTACCGTCTGCGACAAATTCCTGCTCCATAACGTGAGCTTCCAGCATTGCGTCGGTCTTGTTCAAGTCGGTCTGCTGGTTTGTGTTTGGTGTGTAGTATTTATGCGTATTGGTATCATATAAAACAGCTCCCAAGCCGACGTTTACAACGTCCAAACCTTCAACATAGTTCAGGTTTTCTTCCTGCCTGATCTCGTTTATAGTCAAAAAGCCGGTTTCTTTGGCTGTTTTATATGCTTCATAACGCTCTTTTATGCTTGCTTTGATGATTTCCTTTACATCGAAGCTGAAGAAATAGTCGTCTTTTTCCTTTTCAAGCAGTAAATCACGGTTTAAGGCCGTTTCAAACGCCTTTACAATCGGATAGATTGCTTCCTTGAATGTTCTTTCAAAGTCGTCCGGATAGATGTGAAAAATGGCGTTTATTTCGTCAATAAAGGCTTTTTTACTCTCATTCAGCTGCATTTCAACGCTGGTGTTGCTTGCTTCCTGAAATTCCAGCCCATTATTGAGTACGACGACGGCTTCTTCGTTGTTGCTGTAAAGATTCGCCCACGCTGTTTTCAGTATGTCGATTTCTTCCTGTCCGAGCTTCCTTTGAGACTTCAGGAAGCCCCTTTTGTTGCCGCCCTTCTTTACCAGTCCGAGCTGATACAGCAACGTCTGGTATGCGGTTTCAAGTGTTTTTGATACCTCTACGGTAATACCTATGCCGGACGCTCCGTCCTTTGTGTTCCTGAGTATCTTCAGAAATTCATACGGCTCGTATCTTGCGCCCTCGACTTCGATTGAATACTGCTTGAATATCGGATAATACATCTTCATGATAACGATATATATATCCTGTACATAGAAAATACCGGTAACGTCGTTCCTGCTCCGCTGTATGTAGGCGTAGCCGCCTTTTCCCATGAGATAGTCTTCGACTATTGCTTTTTTCATCTGAAAGCCGTCAAGAGTATCTCCGGTATCGGTATTCAGGAGCTTGCACCGTCTGTCGTCCTTCTGCTCTACGACAGTTCCGTCCTCGTACTTGTATAACTTTACAGGCATACAAGCTATTGCGCCGGAAATAAAGTCAACTGCGCCGCTTACCGCAGGGATTGTCATTGCTTTTTCTCTGGTGATTGTTTCGTTGTTCAGCAATGCTCTGAGAAGCACGTCGTCAGCTTCGACGTTTTCGGTATCTCTTTTCTTTGATCTTTTCCAAAAAGCCAAAATATCACTCCTTTACAAAACTTGTATAGTGAAGTCGCTGCCGAACATCGCGTCTTGCTGTAGTAAGTATACAGCGTTGATAAGTGATACGACCATATCGACTTTGCCTTTTGATTTCTTCTTGGTAACGTATAGATTTCTGTTCGTGTCGTAGGTGCAGCGAGCGTTCTGGAAGTTGATTTCGAGCATAGGATTTTTCTCGTACTGAAATTCCCCACTCAGTATCTTTTCTCTCAGGAGCTTTGTCGGTGGGTGTAGGGTGCTTGAATGTTGTCTGATCTCAACCAAGTTGTGACCTTCCTTTTCGAGCTTCTGCGCCGTGCTGAGTGCGTTCCAACGGTCAAAGCCTATAGCTTGTACTTTGACACCGTAACGTTCCTCTAGCGATAAAATAAACGCTTCTACGAAGGTGTAGTCAATAACTTTATCACCGCAGGCGTAACACTTTCCTGTTGTCTCAATTATATTTCGATAATCGAGCTTTTCGGATATGGTCTTTTCGTCGATTCTGCCTTCTGGAATGAAAGCGAACACGTCTGCTATGATGTTATTATTTTCATCGACTGTTACCATTGCGACAGAAGTATTATCGTTCGTTTCTGATAAGTCGAAGCCGACATATACTGTTCTATCCTTCCAGTCGATATGACTTGTACGGCACTTCTGGACTGCTGAAACGTCGATATACGTCTCTGTTCCAATGCCTTGATAAATTATATTGCAGTGCTTTGTGACGAAGTTCTCACGAGCTTTGTCAACTGCGATTGCGTATGCTCTTTTCTTTTTGAGTTCTTCCCATATCTCAGGGATTTCAAGTGCGGCTGGGTTTGACTGCTTCAGGATAAGGTCGTCATTCATCCAGTCCTTTGTGTTATCTGGCTCGTAAAGAAGGCTGAAAACAGTTTCGTCCTTCTCGATTTTGTCAAGCACCTTCTTTGAGTACGACACATAGTCCTCGAAAGGATTATCAATCGTCGGGTACTTTGTAGAGATTATGAAGCCGAGACGATTCTTCATATTGATCTGACCGGAGCGCATTGCTTCAACAGGATAGTTAATCGGCAAAGCCCCGACTTCATCGGCACAGAATACGTTAGGCATACGAGAATCCATTCTCGATGTAGAATAACTCAGAGGAATGAACTTCGATAACAGCGGCTTGAATGATATATAATCTCGAAGAATCTTGAATCGTTTCGTATTCTTGTATTCATATACTGCCGGTGATGATCTGAGCGTTTCGGATATTGCTTCCTGTATCTCCTTCGAGAGCGAGCCGTCAGGAGCTACAGAGTAGAATTTCGAGAACTGCGGCTCAGTTAAAAACGCTATTATGAAGATCGTTCCGACTGTATATGTCTTGAAGTTTTTACGGCAGATTTCCAGCAAGCAGGTTTCGTATTTCCTGCGCTTCATATCGCTTCTGTAGACGGTACAAAACACTGCTATATATATAAACCATTGATACCCTGTTGAACAGTTGTAAAGGCTTTCACCGGCTTTCAAGCCCTTTGGCATATTGAGCAGCTTCAGAATGTTTTCAACCTGCTTCACCTTTGCTTCTGAGACGATATATTTTTTGTGCTTTCCTTCTGCTATTTTTAACCACTCTTTCATTTGCAGCTTGACATATTTCGGAGTGGTTTTTTTCCTGATGTTCTTTTTGCAGTAGTCGTAAGCCTTATTCACTTACCTCACCGCCGTTGAGTATCTTCAGCAACGGGTCTTCAGATTCGTCGTCTGAATCCTCAACGAATCCTCTGATTATCTTCATAAGAGTTGCGACGGTCTTGTTTGCGGAATCTGTTGTGCGGTTGTATGCGTTTATAGCCGGGTTGTCGTAAAGATTCTTGCGCCCCTTGACGTATTCCTTTGTGACGAGTGTTCCGTTCTCCTTCAGGGCGATTTCAAGGTCGTTCAGTATTTTGATTTGAACTTGATAACGCTTGAATGTAGTAACAAAGAAGAAATTCCCTTGCACGCCCGATTCTTCAGCAATACGAAGAATCTCTTCCGCTTGCTGGTTAAGATTCATTTTTTCAGCCATTTTCTTACCCCTTCCGTTATATAAAGGCTGCGTCGCTGTTACGTCCTCATTCATTCTGCCTTTGAACGTTATGCGTCTATCGGTACGGCAGAAAAAGCTGTTCATGGCTTTTCTTTTTACTCTCTGTTCAAAAAGCCCACCGTTCCTGCCGCCTATATAGTCACCGCCCTGTGCGAATGCCACTGTGTCTGCGTTGGAAGCCTTCAAGAAGTCTATCATCAAATCGCAAATGCGGTCAAACTGTTTGACTGATACATACGAAAGTTTGTTCTCGTTTGGTCTTGCGTATCTGTACTGAAAGTCAGTATAATCATCGTCGAGCTGAAGGAAGTATTCAAGCCCCAATTGTTCAGCTATATCCCAGCAGTAGTTCCTTGCAAATAATATACAGCGGTTGTCTTGAATAAGATCCGCAGTATCAATATTCTTGGCGTACTCTGTTTTGTTGAACTGAATTACGTTATCTTTGCCGTAGGTCTTGAAATACTCGTCGGCTTGTTCGTCCTCGTTGTCTATAGGGTGCAGCTTGGCGTTATCTTCGTAAGGTATGATCTCGTCAACCTTGATTTTTCTATTTTCATTTTTCAAAACCTCCGATTTTAAGCGTTAGCGATAGGAGCGTTTCAGAGCCGTTTTAAGGCGGCGTTATATTCTATAGGGTGATTATACTATGATTTGATTTGAAACGCATTGTGCGTTATTCTGAGTGGTCGTGAACGATTTCACAAGCCGTTTTCCAAAAAATCCATGTAAATTTGCAATTTTTGTAAATTGACGTGTGAGCGTTTGGTGGTGAGCTGAAGCCGAGCCGCCCCCAGGCATAGGGGGGGGATTCTCACCGCTTCCTGCTTATCCTGAGTGCTGCAAGCCTTCTCAGGTAGTCTCTGTCAATCATTCCTGCTTCTGCCAGCTCGTGACAGGTAGAACATAAGCATATCAGGTTTGAATCTTCGTAACCGATTGAAGTATCTTCCTTCAGCGGCGTGATATGATGTACTGAAAGCCCTTCGTATACGAGCTTCTTTTTATCCCTGCACACTTCGCATAAATACTGTGCGTCAGTCCTGATTTGCTTTGATTTCCTGCGCCACTTTGCACGCTGTCTGAATTGATATGCGTCGTCTTGTGTTCGGTCATAGTTCCTTGCTTTATATGCTGGCTTGACTGTACACTCGCCAGCTTTGTGAACTCTGCCGCAGCGAGAACAGGACTTTAACATCTTATCTTCAGCGGCTGTGCGACGTAGATCAAGTTCACGTTCTTGATGTTGTTGTCTGCTGCTATCTGCTGCACTGTAGTTCCGAATCTGTTTGCAATGGCTGTGAGTGTATCGCCCTTGCGTACATAGTAGGTCTGAAATTTAACAGGCTTCGGAGCTGGTGTTGCTGCCTTTGTGGTATGATTCAGCCCTGCTCCTCTGATGATCTGCTCGTAGTCTTTGTATGATATATCAGCGTCAAATACATTGCCAGCTATCTTGTAGTCGTCAGCGTACTGCCACATTCCGCAGTCTCTGTATGGCTTCTTTGCTTCCCACTGAGCGAGCCATAAATCGAACTGAGTGAGTTCGTTATAATTGACTTTATTCACGAGATAGTCTTTGTTCAGATAGAGCGATACATAATATCCTGCTTCTTCCAGCCTATCGCAGAAGGCTTCTATCATTGCGGTGCGGCTTGCTTTGTTCTGCTTTGCTCCTTGCTCCTCCGAATATCTGTCCGAATCGTACTCGTAATCGCAGCCAATAGGAAACGTAAATTTACCTTTGAACTTCGAAAGAACTTCGATACACTTGTCAGCGTTCTTGATAGCTTCCTCAACTGTGGTGCAGTACAAAAACCAGTATGCGCCTACCGGTATTCCTGCGGCTGTGAAGCCGTTCACGTTCTGCTCGAACTTTTTGTCCTCATAGGTCCAGCCGTAGCCAGCTCTGAGCATAGCAAATTCAACGCCAGCTGCCTTGACTGCTGCAAAGTTGATGTTTCCCTGATATTCCGAAACGTCTATGCCTTTTTTCATGGTATTACCTCCGAAATGGTTTTGGTGTGATCTTGGACGTGTGTTGTTGCCTATATTATACTCATTTTGCGGATTTTGTCAAGAGTTTTTAGGCAAAAAAAGAAGGCTGTTGTTCAGCCTTCTGGATTGATTCAAAATATTATTCCGTTTTTTTCTGTAAGCTCTTTTGCTTTCCTGATACATTCTTCAGTGTACTTCTTGCGAGCTTCTGTTTCTTCTGGTGGTCTGTTCCTGATTGCTTCAAGGATTCTATCGTCAATGAATTTATACTTGCAACGTCTGAAGCTGATATAATCGTCAGCGTCAGGAGCTTCAACGAAACTGTAAGTGTCAGGAGTTCCGCAGCCGTTTTGCAAGTTGTAATACTCTACTCGACCGTTAATCATTTCAAGGCTGTCGTGCCGGTCTGTTCCTACTTGATGTATAACGCCGCTATCGTTATCTTTTACCCATATATTGATTAGCATTTCTCGTACTCCTTTATGAGCTTTTCAATCTGCTCTTTCATTCTCTTGTTTTCATCGGCGTAATGTGCTATCTGTCTGCACTCGTTCCAGTGCTTTTCTTCGAGTTCTGCTTTCTGCTGCTCTGCTTCGGTGTCTTTCCTGTCGTCTGCAATAAGCACAAACGCCATTGCCAAGAATGTTGTGAGACTGCCTACGCACGCCCCGGCTAAAAAATAGATCATACTGTTATTCCTCCGTTATTAGTTCTGAGTACGGCAGCGTTTCGACCCATTTTGTGAATCCCTGCGACCACTCGTCAAGTTTGTGGTTTTTCCTGCTGTGATACATATTTCTGATCACAGCGCATCAGCCTTGTCTAAATCCTCTTGACCGCCTTTTGCTTTGGCTCGGTATCTGTACTTTCGTACCACTCGTCAGGGTCGTAATTGACGAGTGCTTTTTCCTTGCGTTCTTCTTCGTCCTCGTATTGTGCGAGCTTAATGTACCGTAAGTCGTCTATAGGTACATTAAAGCCTTTGGCTTTTGCCGTTTTCAAGTTTAACAAAACTTGATAAATCGCCGTTCAATCGTTGATAAACTGCATGCTCTGCTATGATCTGCTTTGCAGCTTTCAGCGCTGCTAAGGTTACAAAACTTGATACGTTTCTTTGATCGAGTTCAGCAGCCCTTTTCATAATTTCTTTTTCTTCTGATTTCAATCTTAACTGAATCGTTGCGTCTTTTGCCATGCTCTCAGCTCCTTTCGTTTGGTTGTATTACTATTGTATTCATTGCTCTCAAATCATTGATAAATCTACCTTTATCAGCTGCCTTGTAGCCTTTTACATAGCCCTGCCTGAAGGCTTGTTCGAGTTCATCATCAATTCTCATTGTTGTTCCCCCTTAGAACGGCACGTCACCGTCGCTGAGAATCTTCTCAAATTCGCTCAAATTGCTGTAGTCATGAGTTGTCGGAGGAGCTGGCTGTGCGTTCTGCTGCGGCGGTCTTTGCTGCTGTGGCCGCTGATATCTTGACGTTGTTCCCTGCTGCTTTTTCTCGCCTGTGAATTCAACACCGTCCACAAATACGACTGTTGTGTAGTGAGTAACGTCGCTGTGGTTTCTGTCGGTATAGCTGCCTGTACGGAGACTTCCAGAAACACATATCATGCTGCCTTTGCTGAAATACCTTGAAACGAACTCGGCTGTCTGTCTCCATGCTACGCAGGTTATAAAGTCAGCGTCGTATTCGCCGTTCTGGTTTTTGAATTTCCTGTTGACTGCGATTGTGAAGCGGCAAGAAGATATTCCGCTTTGTGTCTGCCTGAGTTCAGGGTCGGCTGTGAGCTTTCCCATTAGGATCACGTTATTCATGCTTTTTTACTCCTTTTATACTTTGCGTAATGTATAGTGTCGATGATAGCTTCTATCATTTCCGTTATGTCCTCTTGTTCCTGAAGCGTAAGGTCGTCAGGATTGCAAGCTACTATACAGCCGGTTTTTCCTTGATTCCCTGCCTCCGGTCTATAGGCTTTCAGTATTTCCTGAGTAAATGCGAAATAGTTGATATATACCCGGCTGCGCTTCTGAACAATCTACGAGCTTTCCGAGCTTGATTTCCTTGCCGAAAAGGTCGATACACTTTTCTCTGTTCCTGATGAATGTCTCGAACAATAGTTCTTTATCTTTCAATTTTATTCCCCCTTTTCAATATGCTGGTGAATGTATACTGCTTCGCTGTTTTCCCCTATGTTTTCAAGCAGCCATTCATCGCATTTTTCTTTGCTCAAATGCACCTTTTGTACTCTGTACTCATATACATACTCTCCGGCAGCTTCCTTTGACCTGATACGTTCTTCGAGTTCTTCTGTGATGTAGTTTGCTTCGACGAGGTATAAGTCGTAATTTTTTGCTGTGATTCCTTCCAGCGTTACCGTATCTGTCATATAGATTGCTTTCTCAGCGTTCTGAAACACTCTCCAACCGGCGTTGTCAACATCATGGTATAATTTGACTGGTGAGACTTTGAACGTTGAATAATCGTATATACGACCGATTTCAAGCGAATCTATGTTGTGAATTGATACACCGCATTGCAGAAGGGCTGAGACTAACCAGCTACAGCAAGCAAACCTGAGTGTCGGGCGTTCTGCTGCGAGCTTCCGAATAGTTGTCTTGTTGAAATGATCGCCGTGTATATGAGTCAGAAGGACGATTTTCAAGTCCTTGTAAACGCTTTTCAGGTCCCGAAAGGGAACGCCACAGTCAAGAAGTATGATGTTATTCAGGACAATGGCGTTTCCCTGAGATCCTGTTGATATGATATTATAGTTCATCGAATGTCACGTCTATAGGATCTTCGTTCGGCTCTGGCTGCTTGACGATTACAGGCTCTGAAGGTGCTTCAGGAGCTGGTGCGTTTGTCTCGTCTGCGTCGTACATTCCCTGTAGATCCTCAATGAAGGTTTCTCGTAATGCTCTGACCTTTGCGACCTTCTCGACCATTGTTGCGCCCTTGCCAGCCCAATTTGAGTTGAGCGAGCCGTCTTTCTCCTTGTTTGCTACTTCATCAAATGATACGGAGCAGTAGGTCGGATATTTCCAGTTTTTTCTGTAGACTTTTGCCCAACCTCCGACGAGCTTTTCTTCGTCTCTGATGTAGAACGTTCCCTTCCTCTCGATGATCTCGCCGGTTTCGATAGCCTGTACGATGATACCGCTTTCCATGCCGTCAAAGTCTGGGTGAATGATTGCACGTTTCAGAATAGCGTCTTTTCCGACTACGATATGCGCTGGCTGGTTGCCGAACTTGATACAGTAGGCTTCCTTCAGAAAAGGATTCAGCTTGCGTGCCTTGCAAAGCTCTGTGAAGAATTTGAACTCAGGAAGTGTTATCGTGCCGGAATCTCCGACGATGTACTGCTGTACAATGCTGGGTGTCAGCTTTATCTGCTCACCGTTGACCTCGTAAACCACTGCGAGTTCTGCCTTTTGTGCGTTCTGATTACTCATATTCGTATTCTCCTTCGGTTAAGAATTTTTTAAGAGCGATTAACTGCTCTCGCGTTCCTTTGACTGTGAAGCGTATGCAGTATTTCTTTTCAGGTGCTGGTGCTGCTGTTTGCTCTGTTGGAGCTTCAACGGCTGCCGGTGCTTCTGGTATAGCTGCCTTGATTGCTTCCACTCTCTGCGCTTCTGCGGCTCTTTTTTCGGCTTCTGCTTCCTGCCTTGCCTGTTCTTCCTGCACTGCCTTTGCACGAGCTTTTACGCCTGTTATAGCGTCCGAAACGTTCAGGCTTTTCTTGTACTCGACCAAGATTTCTGCTTTCAGGTCTGTGAAGGTTTCTATCAGTGCGAGATCTGATACGATTCTGTCGATGAAGTTCTTCACCTGTTCCTTCAGGCTTTTCAGGCTTGCTGAAAGAGTGACGTTGATTCCTGCTTGTTCGTAGGAAACGAAGTCCACTCCCTTGCTTGCAAGATATTCCTCGAAGTAGTCTTTGACCTCGGCAGCCTTCTTGTCTTTGAGTTCCTTTTCTACTCCGTCAATCTTGGCTTTCAGGTCAGCATCGGCTTTCTTATAGGTGTCTGAAACGCAGTCCTTGTATACCGCTTCAAACTTCTCGTACGGTGTCATGACAGCTGTCTTGACTTCCTTACGCTTCTCTTCCCATGCCTTGAACTCAGCGTTCAGCTCTGCGCGAGCCTTCTTGACTGCCTTTACAGTATCTTCAGTGCAGACGAGCTGCATTGCTGCTGATACTCTTTCGGCGACCTGCTCTTTGATCTGTGCGAGCTGCTGTTCGATAACAGGAAGCTGCTTTACGACTATGATTTCATTACTCATTATTCATTCCCCCTGATTTCATAACATTCTCTGTTCCTGATGTACTTTCGGAAAGTTCCTGAGATGTGTCGGGCGACTTCTGGTGTGCCGTCTCTCCTATGTACTTTGACTTTTTTAATCCATTCGCTATTGTAGTATCGAATAAATACTCTACGCTATAAACTTTATTCGTCTTGCGATAAAATAAAGCGAGTATCTTTTCAACCTCTGATAGCTTAAATTCTGTGCGCCCTGTCATTTTGCTATAGTACGTATTATTGCTGATTTCAAGCAATTCTTGTACTTCGTGTTTGGATATGCCTGCTCGTACCATTTCGGCACGAAGATTCTTATAATACACTTTATCCCCCCTTTTGTAAAGCGGTAATTTTTACCACTCTTGCGTTAATATAACTATAGCGCTTTTCTGGTGTGATGTAAAGTGTTTTTGCGTATTGTTTACGTTTTGTTAATAAATTGTTTACATTTGCGTTATTGATGTTGCATGACTATACAAAAACAAAGCTGATATTTTATCACAGTTTGTTTATTTTGTAAATAGAAATTTATGGTAAAACGGTGTATAATAGTAACAGAGTTGAGCCGAATGCGAGTTCAGCCTATACGGTCATAGTTGAGTTACGGCAACTATGGCGTGACAACTAAATACTATGACCGTTAAAGAGACTTTGTGCAGATCAAGCCGTAACCTTGATTTGTGCGAGGTCTTTTTTATTACAGGAGTGAAAAACATGGTAGTAAACGGAATTGAAAATGAATTGATAATAATAACAAAGCAGACGTTTGACGCTTTCCTGCGTTCGGACTTCCCTGCTGATCTGATAGCCTTATATAATTTTTATTATTATACGGCTAAATGGCAGGAGACAAACCAGCCTAAATGCACGACAGGCTATACTGCCGAGGGCTTGAAGTGGAGCAACGCAAAGGTCCGTAGAGCTAAAAAAGAATTAATGCGGCTTGGACTTGTTGAAGATGTTCAGCGGAAAGTCAATGGAAAAGTGACCGGTTGCTTCATAAAGCTGAATTATATTATCAAGCAGGAGAATGTTCACCACCCTTATGATTTTTCACAGTGTGGAAATAATGAAGAAAATAATCAAATCCACCCTAACGATTTTCCACAGGGTGGAAATGTTCACAGGGTGGAAAACTTACAGACAAATGCTTTAAGTCCTAATAATATAAATGCTTTAAGTCCTAATAATATAAATGCTTTAAGTTCTGATAACACAAAAGAGTCTGATTCTGACACAAAAAAGAAATACTCTCTGAAGGAGCTTGAAAAAGACTTTGAAGAAGTCTGGAAGGCGTACCCGAAGAAGCAAGGCAAGGAAGCTGCAAAGAAGGCTTATATAAAAACTCGTAAAGCTGGAACGTCTAACTGTGAAATAGTTGCAGGACTTACACGCTATCGAATGTATATCACGCAGAACAAAACTGAAGATAGATATATTAAGCACGGCAGCACATGGTTTAATCAGAAATGCTGGGAGGACGATTATTCAATCAACCAATCTTCTGCCAATAATTCTACCAATAATACTATACCTACAGAGGACGACTACGACTTCGAGCGTGGGAACTTCTGGAAATAAAGGCGGTGATCTTATGCGAACAAAAGACGATCTAATCAAAATGCAGTCTGTTCCTCTTGAAGTAAAAATTTTAATGACGCAGAGACGTATTCGTGAATGGGTAACAGAGTTCGGAACAGACGGCGTATATGTTTCTTTTTCAGGTGGAAAAGATTCAACCGTCCTGCTCCACCTTGTTCGTGAGCTTTACCCAGACGTTGAAGCTGTGTTCGTGGATACAGGCTTGGAATACCCAGAAATCAAGGCTTTTGTAAAAAGTATCGGTAATGTAACCATTGTCCGACCGAAGATGACCTTCCGACAAGTTATTGAAAAATACGGATACCCTG
>Ga0208198_1001640_pt1 | contig 18811 bp, 18 predicted proteins | sample AD_JPNTR2_MetaG_FD_184446 | JGI IMG/M metagenome (GOLD analysis project Ga0208198, IMG submission 184446) | Active sludge microbial communities of municipal wastewater-treating anaerobic digesters from Japan - AD_JPNTR2_MetaG (SPAdes) (version 2) | ecosystem: Engineered > Bioreactor > Anaerobic...
GCAAAATTATTCAGATCGGGATTCCACTGCCGGAGAGAGTCCCTTACCGGCTGAGCAAGCTTAGAAGAAAGGAAATAACCATAATCAACAGCCGCCGGCAAAATAAGTGTCTGGAAGAATCATTGAACCTTCTGGCCGAAAAAAAACTAAAGGCGGATTGGCTGTTAACCCACCGTTTCACACCTGAAGAGGCTCAACTTGCCTTCACCACCGCCTCAGATCGTCTGGATGGCGTACTGAAAGCCGCTTTTATCTTTTAAGTGGCGGTAAAAGATTTAATTAATCAATTAATAACTACAGAGATCTGAAAACTGGAGAACAGCTGGTTAGTAAACCAGGCAGCAATATTAATTAAAAATTAAAAAAGAACGCCCAGGACGAGGGATAATCTTGCTCCGCCAATTTTAAAATCAGCTCCTTCATAGCTGTCTTTAGTCTGACAATAACCAGCTTCTAAACCGCTGAACAGAAACTTTTCTTTATAGTAAATTCCAGCCTCCAGATTCAAGGCTACCTTATTGCCCTTAACGGTCAGTTCCATGGCCTCTTCTTTATAAGAAGCATTGGCCACCCCGGCTCCGACAAAGACTTTTAAATGCCGGCCTATTGTGGGAAAGTAGCCCAGACCGCCGCCATAAAATTGCTGTCGAGAATGAGTGGGAAGCTCGAGGTCGGGAGTTGTACCATCCTTAGAACCAGTCATGAAAAGACCATAAACATAAAGGTTATCAATAACCCTGACGCCCAGCTTGAACTCCGGCACGAAAAGCGTTTCACCATAGACATTTTTATAGCCAGCATCAGTCGGGAAAATATAGCCACCACTCACCATCAGCATTATTTTCTCTGCGGCCAGGCCAGAGACAGTTATTATAACCAGGCCCAAAAAAGCCAGGGCTAAAATAACAGCCGGCCTGCTTATTTTCTTCCAGAGTTTATCGGCTTTTGTCATCGTCGTTGTCTCCTTTACTCTATGGTCTAAATTAAGCTGAAAGGTTGGCCTGGCTGCAGGCATCAAAGAAGCCCCTTTCGTTCTTTTTAGCTTCTGCTATCAGAACAGGTTCTTCAATTTACTTATCAAAAAAAGAGTCATTGTGTCAACTTTTTAATCCCAACCAGGTTAAACATAGTATCCAGGAAGGATGAACAGGATGAATAAGCAAAGAGGTTTGGTCACGTGTCGCTGGTCGGCGGGCAGGCTGTCAAAACCGGCTTGCCATCGGGCCAACTTTCTGGTAATAAGTGATAACGGTTAAAAATCAAATTGATCCCAGAAATAAATAGCAAAAGATCCAGGCGCGGTTGGCTACTCTATTCGAAATATGAGTCACCTGCTTTCCCGCCAGATCCTGTTGAAACTGACCCGGGGAGGCTTTCCCCTGTCTTTTCTTCAGGCTTCTTTAAGGCAAAAAAGGGGAAGCTGGCCACCTGGGCTTTGAGTGTTCTTTTTCTTTTATGGAACATTGTTCCACAGCCTCTACTGGCTGCAGGCCAGCAAACTAAAGCTCAGGAAGAGATTCCCTTTAGAAATATTCATTTTCTGGAGCCAGGCGATTCTAACCGGATTCGCCTGCTCAAGGCAGCACGAGTTATTCCCGGCCAGCGGCAACTGACCTGGCAGAAAAGAGAACTGGCCGCCTTTATTCATTTCGGAATAAACACCTTCACCGATCAAGAACTGGGTGAAGGAACCGAAGATCCAGCCGTCTTTAATCCGACTGCTTTTGATCCGGGGCAGTGGGCCAGAGTGTTAAAGGAAGCCGGTTTTAAAATGATTATCATCACCGCCAAACATCATGACGGTTTTTGCCTCTGGCCAACACAGACCACTGACTATTCCGTTAAAAAAAGTCCCTGGCAGCAGGGGCGGGGTGATATCATCAAAGAAGTGTCAGCTGCTTGCCGGAAAGAGGGGCTGGCTTTTGGTTTTTATCTTTCGCCCTGGGACCGACATGAGAAAACCTATGGGAGCCAGGCTTATAACGAATTTTTCCGCACCCAGCTTAAAGAGCTTTTGACCAATTACGGACCAGTAGCCGAGGTGTGGTTCGATGGTTACTGTGGAGAAGGGCCCAACGGAAGAAAACAGGAATATGAGTGGAATTCTTATTATGAGCTAGTTCGTCGCTTCCAGCCGGAAGCAGTTATCGCCATCAGCGGTCCCGACGTCCGCTGGGTGGGAAACGAAAATGGACTGGCCAGAGAAAGTGAGTGGAGCGTCCTGCCACTGCCTTTAAGCGAAGGCGAACTGGCGGGAGTGAGCCGCAGAGAAACTTCGCTGGACATGGTCTTTCGACCTTTGAATCTTATGGGAGAAGATCTGGGCAGTAGGGAGAAAATCCTTCAGGCCAGGGCACTTTTCTGGTATCCAGCTGAAGTTGACGTCTCTATCCGGCCAGGCTGGTTTTATCACCAGAGTCAGGACAATCAGGTTAAATCAGGTCTTGAATTGTTTAACATTTATTTGCAATCTGTGGGAAGGAATTCAGTTTTGCTATTAAACGTGCCAGCGGACCGGAGGGGACTGCTGGCTGATAACGATATCAAGGTGCTGCAGGAATTCAGGAGGCTGGTTGCCAAGTCCTTTAAAAAAAACCTGGCGGACAGAGCCCGGATTAAAGCTTCACGGGCTGCAGCCGGCCATAAGATAGAAGCAATAATTGACGGCGGGAGCGAAACCTGCTGGCTGGCAACAGATAACAGGAAACCGATTATCATCGAACTGGAATTAGATAAGCAGGCAGTCATAAATTGCCTGGAACTTCAGGAAGAAATCACTTTAGGACAGAGAATAGAAGCATTCAAGCTGGAGGTCAGGGATGAGCAGGACTGGCATCAGGTCGCCAAAGGAACAACTGTTGGTTATAAGAGGCTAATCACATTTCCAGAAATTCCGGCTAAGAAACTCAGATTGGTTATTACCTCATCCCGTTCTGCCCCTGCCTTAAAAAAGCTGGGGCTTTATAAGCTGGCAGCCCCTTTATAAGTTTTACCCGGACTGCAACTCAAGCTTATTGATAGTTTGCCGATAGGCAATCAGAAACAATTGTGGGCGTTCCGGGGCGATTGACTTTGAGTCTTTTTTTCTTCTTTTCACTCACTTTAAGCCCGCCCTCAACTTAACCTGAAAAAGGATTTCCTCCTCTGTCCCTAGTTCACTTCTCCTCTTGTTTTAACCTTTCTCTGCAGCTTTTTTCTTAGCTCGGAGACAAAATAATCGCTTAACATTTTCACTGGCAGAATAAATAATTCTGGCTTGAATTTGACAGGTAGTTGTCCAATTGACAGAAAAAATAACCAGGCCTAAAATACAAATGGAGGCAAAAGATGAAAAGGAAGGGATTTATCTTGATTATGGTTATTGCTCTTTTGAGCGCGGGTTGCCTCAGCGCCAGAAAACAGGGCTCAGAAACAGAATTCAATGAGCATCTGAATACAGCTATTAAATATTTCCAGCAGGAAAATTATTCTCTGGCCAGGCAGGAACTTAATCTGGCCTTGAGGATCAATCCCAGATCTGCTCGAGCTAACAATCTCCTGGGGCTGACTTATTTTAAAGAAGGAAATTATGACTCAGCCGAGATTTATTTCCAGCGGGCAATCAGAATTGATTCCCAATATGCCACCGGTTACCTTAATCTCGGCGCTATTTATGCCATGAGGGAGCTGTACCCAAAAGCCAGAGAATACTATGAAAAAGCTATTTCCATCTCACCCGACCAGGCCGCTGGCTATTACAGTCTGGCTACCCTTTGCTTCCAGTTGAATGACAAAGAACAGGGGCTTAATTATCTCAAAAAAGGACTCGAGCTTGATCCCAACTATCTTGAAGAACATCCAGAAGCACTGGCTGGTCTGCCAATGAGGGGCTCAGCTCTGGCTGATCTCTATTTTAATTTCGCTAAAGTCTTTGCCAGCCGGGGAGAAGTCGACAGAGCTGTTGAATATCTAAAAAAAGCCCAGGAAAATGGCTTCAAAAACTGGAAATTGATCGAAGAAGAACCAGAATTCGCCGCTATCCGTGATAATCCCAAGATCAGGGAATTTCTCAGATAACCAGGCCCCTGTCATCGCCAGGCGTTACTCCGTGAATCAAGGCCCCAAAATGTAGGGTCCCGTTTTCTAAAAACAGCCACTGGTATTATGGTTTTTGATATCATCCTGATCCAGGCATTTCCTCCTGAATGAGCTTCTGGCTTGACAAGAAAAGGTGCCAAACTTATTATGAAAGCAAAAGGGTAAAAGAAGAAAGGAAGGGTGGCGTGCTACCTGGCGTCTGTCCTGGCGTTTTTTTTAGCTTCCATCTGGCCAGCAACTCAATTCTATCCTTAGTGTATCTGTTTCTTATTTTTTTCTATTCTCTTTTTTGCTTCTTTCCATCCGGCTGGTCTCAACCAGCGGTTGGTCAGTTTACAATTTACCAATAAAATAAATCCTTGTATTCTTATAAGAATTGTAGGATAATTGAGCCATGACAGGCCAGGCTGATTATTATCAGAAATTCTGCCAGCCGGCCATAAACTATAAAAAAGGAGGTGTCAGATGTCTGATCTTAAGCCTGATCTGACTCTGGATAACAGTGGCCTCTCCTGCCCGATGCCAATCATTAAAACCAAAAAAGCTATGGACGGGATGAAGGTCGGGGAAATTCTCAAAATGGTCGCCACCGACCCTGGTTCAGTCAGCGATATTCAGGCCTGGGTCAAGAAAACCGGGCAGGAGTTACTTGAACAGGAAAAAGAAGGGGAAAAGTTCGTTTTTTATATCCGGAAGGTAAAATAAAGGGAGGTTATCATGTCTGAAGAAAGCGCTAAAAGACTGGCCATCATTGCTGCCCATGGAACACTGGACATGGCTTATCCGCCCTTTATTTTATCAACGGCGGCCGTGGCCATGGACATGGAAGCTGCTATCTTTTTTACTTTTTTTGGCCTGGAAATCCTCAAAAAAGGCAGAATAGATAAACTAAAAGTTTCACCCGTGGCCAATCCCGCCATGCCCATGAAAATACCCAACATCATCGCCATGCTGCCCGGCATGACGCCTCTAGCTACAACAATGATGAATTCCTGGATGAGAAAAGCCAAGGTGCCCAAACTAAGTGAACTGCTGGCCACAGCTCAGGAAATGGGGGTCAGGCTGATCGGCTGTCAGATGACCATGGATGTCATGGGTATCAAAAAAGAAGACCTGATTGATGGAATAGAAATTGGCGGGGCAGCCACTTTTCTGGAATTTGCCAGCCAGAACGCGGTTACCCTGAGCTTTTGAGCTTTTTAGAACTGGAGGTAGCCATGGCTGAAGATAAAATTTTGATTATTATGACCAGCGGCCCGGACACTCCGCACCGCTGTGCCACTCCCTTTTTCTTTGCCACCTTAGCCACCGCCATGGATTATGAAGTTACCATGTTTTTTACTATCGATGGGACGCTTCTACTCAAAAAAGGACTGGCCGAGACTGTTTATCCTAAAGCTGGTGGTAAATCGGCAGCCGAATTCAGACAGGAAGCGATCGAAGCCGGCGTCAAAATGACAGCTTGTTCAGCTTCTCTTGAACTTCATGATCTCAAGCCAGAAGACTTAATTCCAGAAGCTAAAATTGTAGGCGGGGCTTCTATGTGGCAGATGGCTGAGGACAGCAAGACGGTCTTAACTTTTTAGTCTGTTAATTGATTAATCTTTTAATCAAAGGAGGAATCTAATGGCCATCATTAGAGGATGCAACCTCCCGGAGGATCTTTATTACTACCCGGAAAAGCATCTCTGGCTAAAACCACTAGGAGGGAACCTCTTCCGCCTGGGGTTGACGCCGATCGCCGGCCAGCTGGCCGGGGGCAAACTCAACGCAGTTACCATCAGGGCCAAAAACATTGGCACTGAAGTCGCTCAGGGAAAGAGCTTAGCTACCCTGGAAAGTGCCAAGTTTGTCGGGCCCGTCCCGGCTCCGATTAGCGGCATTGTCAGGCGCGGCAATGAACAGCTGGCCGCCAATCCCGACCTGGTCATCTCCGATCCCTATGGTGAAGGCTGGATTGCCGAAATAGAAGCAACTAAATGGGAAGAAGAAAAGGCCTCTTTGCTCACTGGCCCGGATGGACTGGCTGCCTACGAGCAAAAATTAGAAGCAGCTAACATTTCCTGCCACTAATAAAATTTCTTTATCGCGGGAGAAGGAGGGCTAATGAAGGAAAAAACTATTTATGAACATTTGAGAGAAAAAGGCCTGTCCCGGCGCGACTTTATGAAGCTCTGCGGAACTATTGCTGGATTTTTGGGCCTGGAATTTTCGCCGCCGGTTAAGGCTCTGGGAAAAATTGTTCAGCCCGATCCGGCCAGAACCGTCGCCCAGGCGCTCCAGACTAAAACCAGGCTGCCCATTATCTGGCTTGAGTTTCAGGATTGTGCCGGCTGCAGCGAGGCTATTTCCCGTAGCAGTTCCCCTTCACTTAGTAGCCTCGTTCTCAACGATCTGGCTATTGAATATCACGAAACATTGATGGCCGCCTCCGGTCTTCAAGCTGAAAGCTCCAAGGAGGAATGCCTCAATAAATACCGCGGACAATATGTCTTGGTGGTGGAAGGCAGTCCGAGTCTGGCTGAAGACGGCATCTACTGCACAGTGGGCGGAAAGAGCAACCTTGAAATCCTCAAGGAGGCAGCGGCCGGGGCAGCAGCTATTATAGCCACGGGCAATTGTGCTTCCTTTGGTGGAATTCCAGCGGCCAGGCCTAATCCGACAGGAGCCTGCGGGGTGGCTGATCTAATCAAAGACAGGCCGGTCATCAATATCCCCGGCTGTCCGGCCATTCCGGAGGTCACAACCGGCACAATTCTCCATTTTCTCATCCTGGGCAAATTACCTCTGACTGATCATCTTCGGCGGCCGCTAGTCTTCTACGGGCACACCGTCCATGACCACTGCCTGCGGCGTCCCTTTTATGAGGCGGGTAAATTTGCCGCCAGTTTTGATGATAAAGGCGCCCGTCAGGGCTACTGCCTTTACCGGCTGGGCTGTAAAGGTCCCACCACTTACAATGCCTGTCCTTCGCTCAAATGGGAACGGGGCCTGTCCTATCCGGTTCAGTCGGGACATCCCTGTCTGGGTTGCTCTGAGCCTCATTTCTGGGATGGCGGCGGCTTCTATCAAGGTCAATCGGCCGCTATAATTCCGCCAACTGCTCAAACCTCGGCCCTGGCCGCGGGCGCAGGCTTGGCCGCCGGAGCCGCTTTAGCCGGAATCAACTCGGCCAGAAAAAAGAAAGCCAGGAAAGCTTTAGCCTCAACCGCCCCGGCGACTCCGGCTGAATCAACCACCGCCGCTCCGCCGGACAAAAAGGAGGGATGAAATGGACTGGACAGAAATCTTAAGGTTTTCGCGCGGTCCTCTTTTCCATTTCTCACTCGTCATTTTTATCGCCGGGATGATTTACAGGCTGGTCCGGATCATCTTTCTGGGCTGGGAAAAAGACCGGGTCAAAAGCCAGGGCAGTAAGCTGTCAGGGGTTATTATCGGTTACCTTAAGGGCCTGATCATCCTGCCCTTCATCCCCTGGGTGCGGAGGACATTTAAGAATAATGCTCTGACCTTTATCGCCGGGGGAATCTTTCATCTGAGTCTTTTTCTGGTTCTTATCTTCGGGGCAGCTCATATTTTAGTCTGGCAAAGTCTCTTCGGGGTCAGCTGGGCGCCACTACCCACTCCTGTTGTTGATTGGGTGGCGGCAGCCGGGATTGTTTCTCTTATTATTCTGCTGATCAATCGTCTGACTCATCCGGTCTTAAGACTTCTGACTAAACTGCCGGCCTGGATTAACTGGACCCTGGTTTTTCTGCCGTTTGTCACCGGTTACATCATGTATCACCATCTGTGGTTTCCCTATGAAGTTATTTTCAGTCTCCATCTGATTTTTGTTTGCCTGCTGCTGATCTGGATTCCCTTTAGCCGGATGTCCCATTTCCTGTTCTACTTCTTTTCCCGGACAATTCACGGTGCCCGGGCCGGTAAACGGGCCGTTACGCCCTGAAAAAGAGGTCAACCATGAAAACAGCAAGTGCTTTAAATACTTACCTCAAAGAAACAGGCGGCTGGGTGGCTGCTCAACTTGAAGCCTGCACCCGCTGCGGGATCTGTGCTGAAGCCTGCCATTTTTACCAGGCTCTCGGCAATCCGGAATATGCCCCGGTCTGGAAGCTCGAACCATTAAGACGCGCCTATGAGCAGAGATTTACATTGGCCGGTAAGCTCAAGCTGGCCCTGGGAATGGAGAAAAGGCTGACTGATTCTGACCTTGAGCACTGGAGCCAGATTGTTTATGAAGCCTGCACGGTCTGCGATAAATGCGCTTTTGTCTGTCCGATGGGGATTGAAATCGGGCCGCTGATTCATAAAGTCAGAACAGGCCTGGCTGCAGCCGGTCTGGTTCCTGGTGACCTGGCTGAAGCCACTGACAAACAAAAAACGGTCGGCAGCCCGCTGGGGGTGACCGATGAGATGTGGCGGGAAAGAATTGACTGGATAACCGACGAATGGGAAGCGAATATCCCGGTTGATAAGGCCGGAGCAGAAACGCTAATGGTTTTCACTTCGATCGAGCTGATGAAATTTCCAGATAATCTGGCTTTTGTGGCTAAAATTTTAAACCAGGCAGGCGAAAACTGGACGGTTAGCTCTAAGGGCCGGGAAGTAGTTAATTTTGGCTTCTTTGAAGCAGATGAGGAGCTCACCAGGCTTTTTATGCACCGGGTCTTTCAGGCGGCTGAAGAGCTGGGAGTTAAGAGGCTGGTCATCAGTGAATGCGGTCATGCTTATGAAGCCTTCCGCTGGACAGCACCCAATATAATGAAAGTGCCCGAAGGCCTGGAGATCATTCATATCACCGAGCTTATCCATCAGTACTGGAAGACTGGCCGGATCAAAATCAAAGAAGGTGCTTTTGACGGCGAGACAATTACCTTTCATGACTCCTGCAAAATCCAGCGGCTGGGTGGTTTGATCAAACAGCCAAGGGAAATCCTTCAGGTTCTGGCTCCAACCAGCTTTAAAGAAATGAGACCAAATAAAGAACAGTCCATGTGCTGTGGAGGAGGCGGTGGAGTTATTTCCATTAAAGAAGCTGATGCTAACCGTTATGCTGTTTTTGAGCTGAAACTGGAGCAACTGCAGGATGTCCGGGCTCAAGCGGTCTGTATGGTTTGCAGCAATTGCCGCCTGCAGTTTATGGATGGCCTGGCCCACTTTAATTCGGCCATCAAAGTCCATAGTCTGGCCGAACTGGTGGCCAAAGCTCTTATCTGAGGAAAGGAGGGAAAAAGATGGCCAATAGAATTGTTATTGATCCGGTGACCAGAATTGAGGGACACCTGAGAATTGAAGCCGCTCTGGACAGCGATAATACCATAACCGAGGCTTATTCAGCCGGGACCATGGTCAGAGGAATTGAAAACATTCTGAAGAAGAGAGATCCGCGGGAAGCCTGGGCTTTCGCTCAAAGAATTTGCGGGGTCTGCACCACTGTTCATGCCATCGCTTCTATCCGGGCAGTCGAAGATGCCTTAGGAATAAAAATCCCCAAAGCGGCCAATCTCATGCGCAATATGATTGTGGCCCAGCAGTTTATTCACGACCATGTTATGCATTTCTATATTCTTCACGCCCTGGATTTTGTGGATGTGGTTAGCAGCCTCAAGGCTGATCCCAAGAAGGTCTCAGATATTCAGCAGGCTATTTCGGGCTGGCCGAATTCATCGCCGGCCTATTTCGCTGAAGTGCAGAAAAAAGTCAAAGCTATTGTTGATTCTGGCCAGCTGTCTCTTTTCAGCCATGGCTACTGGGGACATCCGGCTTACCAGCTGCCGCCAGAGATAAATCTTCTCGGTGTTGCCCATTATTTAGAATGCCTTGACTGGCAGTCGCAGGTCACCAAAATTCACACCATTTTTGGCGGGAAGAATCCTCACCCGAATTTTGTGGTGGGCGGAGTTCCTCTGCCCATTGACCTGAACAGTGATCAGGCCCTAAATGCCACAGCTCTGTCGGTCATCGCTGATTCCATACAGAAGATGAAAAGTTTCGTTGACCAGGTTTACCTGCCTGACCTGCTGGCCATCGCTCCCTATTATCTGGACTATGCCTCTATCGGCGAAGGGCTGGGAAATTTCCTAACCTGGGGTGAATTCCCGGAAGGTGAACTGAATGAACTGGACAGGCTTATTTTTCCCCGCGGAGTGATTATTAACCGTGATTTAAAGCAGGTGATTACCCCCGACCCGAGAGAGGCGGCTAAGATGAAAGAGTTTGTCACCCACAGCTGGTATAAATACCGGCAGGGTGATAGTGCCGGGCTTTTCCCCTGGGAAGGAGAAACGACTTTTAATTTCACCGGACCAAAGCCCCCCTTTGATTATCTGGAGGTCGAAGGCAAATACAGCTGGCTCAAATCGCCACGGTGGAATGAACTGCCCATGGAAGTTGGCCCTTTAGCCAGAGTCCTGATTCTTTATGCTACGGGACACGAAGAGACCGTCGGGCTGGTCAATTCTGTGCTGGAGACACTCAAGGCTCCTCTCACGGCTGTTTTTTCGACCCTGGGCCGGACAGCGGCCAGAGCCATTGAAACTAAGGTCATAGTCGGGCTGCTGCAGAAATTTTATGATGAGCTGGTAGCCGAGATAAAAGCCGGGAGGACTGAGACTTTTAATGGTGAAAAATGGGATCCAGGCAGCTGGCCTAAGAAGGCTATGGGTTTTGGTTATACCGAAGCCCCACGGGGAGCACTTGGCCACTGGGTGGTTATTGAGAATAAAAAGATAAAAAATTATCAGGTGGTGGTTCCTACAACCTGGAATGCTTCGCCCCGCGACCATAAGAATCAGCCGGGAGCCTATGAAGCCTCATTGGTCGGAACCAGGCTGGCCAGGCCGGATGAACCTCTGGAAATTCTCAGGACGATTCATTCCTTTGACCCCTGCTTGGCCTGTGCTGTTCATCTGATAGATGCCCGCGGCCAGGTGGTGGGAGAAACTGGAACAGGCTTTAATCTGGTGGTCAAATAAAAGTAACCAGAATCCAACAGGCGAAAAAAGAAAAACTGAACAAGATTAACGGCCAGTTGAAACGATTATGAAGACCAGGTCTTCAGGCCGGGCTCGTTTTAAGAGGTAGGAGAATGACGGCAGTTACCTTCAGAAAAGATATCCAGCCGACTTTATTGGTGGTAACCCCCTCAACCAGACAAAAAAGGTCCTGGAATAACATTCCGATCCACCGACAATCTAATAGAGCTAGAAGGCGAATAAATTAAAGATAAAAATTATGGCCAACAATCGATGGTTAGATGATTAGAAGAAAAGTTATCCTGGGGTTGGGAAATATTCTGAATGGCGATGAGGGAGCGGGTATCTATGCTCTGAAAGAACTCGAGAAGCTTCTCTCTGAAGAGCTAAAAAAGAAAATGGAGCTGGTCGATGGCGGTGTTTTAGGACTGGACTTGCTGCCTTATGTTGAGGGAGCCAGCCATTTGTTGATTCTTGATGCAGCCGATACCGGAGCGGCACCCGGGACAGTCGTTGAGTATAAGGATGATGAAATTAACCTTTTTTATCATCAGCGGCTGTCCTGGCATCAGTTAGGCTTTCAGGAGGTTTTAGCCGTAGCCAAAATAAGGCACAGATATCCTGACTCTGTTTATTTATTAGGCATTCAGCCAGAAAATATCAGCCCGGGTGTTGGTTTAAGTCAGAAACTAAGGAAACCGGTCAAGAACATGGCCAGAAGAGCCTTAGATATTATAGAGGACTGGAGCCTTTTAGCTTAAAATTTTAAAATAAAATCAACATCAAAAAGAGGCAATTTTTATTCTGGAGTAAGGACTGAACTTGAGATGAACAACAAAAAGCAAATCAGAGTTATTGAGCTGGGAGAAGTCTCCCCGGTCCGTTCACAGACCTGCTATCATGCGGTCGGCCATACCCTTGGCCCGGACGCACCGGATACTGTTATCCTGGTCAGCCCCAATTCGCCCTATGTCTGTGTTGGCTATCACCAGGAGGCGGAGAGAGAAGTTGATCTGGACTTTTGCCGCCAGGCAGGCCTGCCGGTTTACCGCCGTGAAGTTGGCGGTGGGGCCGTTTACCTTGACCGCCATCAGCTCTTCGCTCAATGGATCTTCCATCCCGACAATTTTCCAGCCCGTCTGGAAGACAAGTTCAGGTTTTATGTTGAGCCGATGATCAGGACCTATCACCGGCTGGGAATTCCGGCTGAATATCGTCCGGTCAATGATATTCAGGTTGGCGGCAAAAAAATTTGCGGGACAGGAGCGGCCAGAATCAATCAGGCAGAAGTTATTGTCGGGAGTTTTATGTTCGATTTTGATAAAAAGATGATGGCCAGGGTTTTAAGGGTTTCATCCGAGAAAATGCGCGATAAAGTCTTCCAGAGCCTGGAGCAGTATATGACTACCATTAAGGAGCTTCTGCCCGAAGTTCCCTCCCGGGAAAAAATTATAGAAATTTACTTAGAAGAGCTGGCCTGGCTGACCGGGGCTGAGCTGGTCAAAGGGAAAATGACTGAAGCCGAGCTGGCTGAGGCCGAAAGGCTTGACCGCCTTTTTGAGAGCGAAGACTGGATCTTCCAGAAGGGTCCGCTTCACCGCCAGGCCATAAAAATCCAGGAGGACGTTCACCTCCGGGAAATAGATTATAAAGCCCCTGGAGGTCTAATCAGACTGACGGCCAGGATCAAGGCTGGCCAGCTGGATGCAGTCTGGATTTCAGGAGATTTTACCGCCTTTCCCAAAGAAGGAATAGCCGGTCTGGAAAAAGCCTTAGCTGGAGTTAGCCTGGAGGAGAAGAGCTTGAAAGAAGCTATTGAGAACTTTATATCTCAGTCGGGTCTTACCTGCCCGGGTGTCGAACTTGAAGACTGGCTGTCGGCCTTCCGCCAGCTCTAAAACAATAGAACCGCCTATCAAAACCGCGAACACAATCTATATTTCCTATTTTTGCAGACTCTATCTCTTATCTTATCTTCTTTCCCTTTTCAAAGTGACCAGGGTCGCTCCCCAGCCGCCAGACATCAGGTCACCATCAGTATAACTCACGACAGCCGGGTGTTTTTTAAGGACACTTCTGACCACAGCCTTAAGGGTACCGGTTCCTTTGCCATGAATGATCCGCAGCTCATAAATTTCATTCTTCAGACACTCTTCAATATAGTCATTAAGGAGCTCCTTTACCTCCCGGGGCTGAAAAGTATGGAGGTCAAGGACACCATCAATCGGGATTTTGACGACCGGATCACTGGCCATTATTTCATTCCACCAATTACCACCTGCTCTTCATCGCTCGACCGGATAAAATCAAAAAAGTTTTTTACCTGAGGATAATCTTCTACAGGTAGTAAACTTTTCTTTATAATCAGATCCCTCTGGATATGAAGCTTTTGAGGAGCTTCGGCCACGGCCTGCAGACCGAAACTGAAAAAACCAGTTTCTTTTTTCCTGGCTTCAGGCCTGGCTTCGGCCGTCATACTTTCTGGTAAAGTAATGATGATGTCATCAAATTCCCGATAAGGAAAATCAAAATAGACTGGATGTTTCCTCTGGGCCGACTTAAACGGATATCTGTCTTGATTCACCAGAGGATAGGCTGGCAGCAATAATTTGTCTCCGGCCTGGGTAGCCATACCCGGAACGGCAATTTCATACTCAGCTTCGAGGCTGGCTGAACTTTCATCCAGTCCGGTGAGATTCGACAATTTTACCTTTGCTTCCAGCGGTAGAATCTTTTTAAGCTCTTCTTCAAAACTATCTTTCTTCTTCTGCTCATCGGAATGCCGGTACTTAAGTCGCCTGATCAGGGCTTCCTGCCCTTGATAAGTCACCTTAACCTGACCACTTAAATTTCCTTCCCGGTCTAAAGCTAAAGAAAATTGTCTCTGGGTCAGGGCCGTCTCCGGCGGGAAAAGAGGAGTGGTCAAAAAACTCACCTGCTTATTTTCGTAGCTAATGGCGGTTGTATTTGATTTAGTCCAGTGAATAAGGCCAAACGGGCAAAAAGGTGTCCCTGGATCGAAGGCTTGAACTTTATCCCCGATTCTGACCAGGGCCAGTTCGGCATCAAACTGAGTATAAAAAAGCGGCAGGGTTCGACGGAATAGTTTATCATCTCTGGAGACAACCCTGACCAGATTGGCTTCCAGCCCGGCGGCCCGGGCCAGGCTGATAAAAGTTCTGGTAATTTCGGTCCGGTAACCATATCGGTTTTTCAAGACATCCGCTACTTTTTTATTGTCTTTGTATCTCTTTTCCTCTTCACTGGTCATTTCTTCGGCATAACTCAGGTTCTGGATCTTTTGCACCTGCTCATAGATCTTCTTCAATTTAACCAGCGGATCGGTCTCATCGCCGACGATGAATGTTATTTCCTGGTTTAATTCACTTTTGCCCCGCATAAAACTTTCCGCCTCACCTTTCCAGGCTCTGGCTACTTTTTCCCAGTAATCGTCAAAATCCTTGATCTGATCATCAATATAGAATAGATTAACTAACATCCTCTCGTTATCTTCAGGGGGCATAAATCGTTCTTCCTCAAAAGCTGGAATATTTTCCGCAACCAGTTCAATCCGGTTCCCTGAGCTGACCGGCAAATTGCCTTTCAGCTTATTACTTACCCAGGCTAAACGGCACCGCCCGTCAAAGAGCGTGGCCACCGACCGCTCCGATTCAAAAACAAACCTCAGTTTCCGGGTAAAAAGATCTGCCTCCAGATACCAGGTGGTGGCGGGCAGGCTATAGATTTTCTCTCCAAAAATCTCAGTCCGGGCATTGAGAAGAATGGAAAAGTCAAATCTTTGACCGCCAAGTTCAACCTTTTTTGTTCTGATATTATATCTATAATCTATGATATCGCCAGGAGAGACATCGGGCACAGCTATCGTCTTAATTTTTACTTCCAGGCTTCCCACCTTGATTCCCGTCTTCTCCATTATGTTTCCCTGAAAATCACGGGCTTGACCGCCGGGAGAAACAACCCTGACCTGAATTTTCTCCACAGTTTCATATTCTGGCCTATAAATGATCTCAATGTTGCCATAATCCCGCCCGGCCGGGGTCAGGATCTTAATCCGTTCGAAAATGCTGGTCAGGCTTTCAGACCGGTCTTCAATTTCTTCCCGGTAAAGATAGATGGCCGCCGCTCCAGGTTGCTGGGGGCAATCGGTCATAGCCAGTTCTTCCGGTGCTATTTCCGGCCATTTTTTCTCCTGGCCTGAAAGCAGGGATTGACCTGCAATCAGCATAAATAAAGCAGACAGCAGAAAGACTACTGGCTTTATCAGCCTGGATTCTTTTCTCATTTCTCCTCCTTGGCCGCAACTGGCTTGAGAAGCAGACCATTTCTGCCATTAGCTTTGATAGCTTCAAAAAAGCTTCTGACCTCTTCAAAACGCTCAGCTTCGAGGTAAGTTTTCTTAAGATTCAACCAGCGTTTTATCTTGATTAACTTCTGCTCTGGCTGAGGCTCAAGCTGACAGCCATAATCAGCAAAATCAGTGCTGAGCTTAAAAGGTGGCGGGCAACTGTCTGCCTCATAACCTTCTGGCAGTTCGATATCAAACTCATCCTGTCTCGAGACCGGGCTCGGAAAAAGCAGGGGGTTCTGTCTGGCCCCCCTTTGATCAAAAATCTCGTCAGCCTCGGTCAGAGCCAGAATCCCTGGCTTGAAGCTAAGCAATTGGCCGGCTTTCTTGAGATAAGAATTAGACTTAAAGACATAGGTCAGCCGGACCTCTTCGCTCAATCTGTCCATATTATTAAACTCGCAATCTTCCACAAAGGAACCGCTGATCGTGCGGTTGAGCAAGTTTTCGACGTATCTCAAGCGGTCCTTTTCATCAGCTTCCATCAGTCTTGATCTAAACTTATCTGCCGGAAAACCCAGAAAGCTTTCTGTTACCTGACCAAGAAGCGTCCCATCCGCTTTCAGGACAAATTTGCCCAGCCTCCGGTGAAAATTATTTTCAGACCTGGCCACGGGCAAAACACACAGCTTGCTGGCTCCACCGGCCACAAGCACCCCGGCACTGCCACTCAGATAATAAGGCAGGCGTCCGAGAGGCGTGTAGGGTGAGGTCGGGTCAAAAATCAGTAAACGGCCAATCTCCGGATCATTGATTACCGCTTCTGAATTTTCAAAAAGCGAACTGTCCGCGAGCTTTATCGCCAGAATAACATGATTGAAAAGAAAAAGGGAAACAGGCGCATCAGGTGAAACAGAATACGGATCAATATTGATGATAATATAAAAGGAATCAAAGCCAGCACTTTTTAGCATAGCAGTTAAGAGTGTGGCTTTATCCTTGCAATCTCCATAACGGTTAGCCAGAATACCGGGGGCAGGATGAGGCTGATAGCCGCCAAGACCAATCTGAATAGAAACATAACGAATTTCTTTCTGAACAAATTCGGCCAGGCGCTCCAACCGCTGGCGGGCATGGTCAAGACCTGAAGTTAATTCCTGAACTTTAGCCTCAACAGTTTTATCCGGCTGCCGCCGTTCCTGGCTCAATTCTTCATACCAGAGGCCGATATCCTGCCAGGAGGAAAAAGCCCGGCCGAACTTCAGGCTCGCTGCCGGCTTTATCCTGACCAGAAGATGGCCGGAAACTGCCTGGCTGGGAGGCATTAAAGGCTCATCTTTGATGGCTGGAACATCTTTGATAGTCAGAGAAATTTTTTTCTCAGCCCCGGTGATGGTCTGGACGGGCTCTACCGGCCGGGAGTTAATCCACAGCAGGGATGGTTCGAAACCGGCGGGACAGTTCAGCGAGTAATTAGCTTCCAGAACCGGCCAATAATCTTGAAAAAAGAAATCGTCTTCAAGGGAAATTGGTTTTATTTCTTCTTCCCACTCAAAACCGACCAGGCTATCCTTCATTACTTCTGAGAGCAGAAGGGCCACCAATTTGACATCCCAGTAAAGGGTATCCGGAGAAAGAGAAGTCGTAGCCACATCCTTCATATCTTCCGACCGGGTGCTGCCGTCGCTATTAAGCACCCAGCCTTTCAACTGGCGCACTTTCGTGTTAAAAGTATTGGCTCTGACCAGCCGCCTGGCTTTATCTATGCCATCCGGGCGCAGGACTTTAATGGCCTGACGGCCGCTTCTAATCATCGTCCCGTCTGGCCGGCAGGTCAGGGATCGATTGTTGATAAGATAAACTGCTTCGGTTTCAGGCGGGAGAGAAGGTAAAGGCTTACTGGATAATTCCTGCAGCCAGGAAGGAATTTTCACTCCAGCCATGGCCTCCGGGCCTGAGGCTAAGAGTAGAACCAGAAATAAAATCCTCAGCCAGGGGGACGTGATACTCTGTCCTTTAATTCTTCTCATCTAACTCATTGAAATTAAATCAATAAAAAAATGGGGACGTGATACTCTGTCCCCATGGCCCTAATGCCCCAGCCTGAGCTGCTCGGCATATTCCACCGGGAGTCCGCTCTGTTCAATCGCCCTGGCCATGGTTTCCACGTCGTAGCCAACCCTGATGATTTCATTCTGCCAGTTTCCATCCTGATAATCAATCAGAGCGTAGCTGGCTCGTGGATCGCCATCCTTTGGTTTACCAACACTACCGCCATTGATTAAAATAAAATGTCCTCCAGGCAACAACCGGGTGGATGTCTGGCCAGCCGGTCCAGCTCCTGTCTCCCGGCTTTCCTCAACGATCATTCCTCTTATGTAGGGAAGATGGGTATGGCCGCAGATGATGACCTCAGCTTCCTCGGCCTGAAATAGCCTGGCCACCGCTGAAACCGGACGGTCCTCAAACAAATATTCATTTATCCGGCGCGGGCTGCCATGAACCATCAGAATTTTTTTCCCGTTAATGACCAGGCCGATTTTTGCCGGTAGATTTCTTAAATAAGCCTTATTGCCGGCCGTAACCCTTTCTTTAGTCCAGGCGATTGAACGCTGGCCCAGAGCTCTGGAAACTTCGTCCCGGTAAGCACAGCCACAATCGTCAGCATCCTGACCCACACCCTGATCATAGTTACCCATGATAACCGGCCAATGCCGGAGGCGCAAAAGATCAATCACTTCATTGGGAAAAGCTCCGTAGCCAACGAGATCCCCGCCACAAAAGGCCATATCCACCTCGCGCCTGTCGATGTCTTCGAGGACTGCCTGGAGAGCCGCCAGGTTGCCATGAAGATCAGAAAAAAAGGCGATTTTCATTCTTCCTCCTCGGGTTTTTCTTCTTCCAGCTCAGGCGGAAGATCGCCGGCTTCAGCCTGCTGCTTCTTTTCGTCCTTTTTTACCTCTACCACATATTTTTTAGACGGCTCAAGCAGCTGCTGGACCTCAAGACAGGCGTTGCTCAGAGCACTGGAGCTGGGCTTCTTCTTCCGGTAATAGATCCAGCCGCGTTTTTCCATATAAAGAAACAAACGGTCAAAAGCAAAAATGGCTGCTGCCAATAGTAGCAGCCAGATGAATATTTTGAGCATTTTTATTTCCTGCCCGATTCCCACCTAATTCTATAACCCCAGGGCAGTGAATAACAACAACAAATTGTTCTGAAGCTAAATCCCGTCCATTTAAATTAATCAGGCTGAGGAGGAAGATAGGAGAAGCCGGCCGCCCGGGCCAAAGACATGGCAGGAACTGCTGCCTTTAGCCCCCCTTATTCTCTCTAAAAAACTGCTAAAGCCCGGAGGCCATAACGATGGCAATAATTCAGGTCAGACTGACCATCGGACCAGACTAGATATGGAAACGAATGCTCAGGATATCACCATCTCTGACCATAT
>Ga0208198_1001646_pt1 | contig 18786 bp, 19 predicted proteins | sample AD_JPNTR2_MetaG_FD_184446 | JGI IMG/M metagenome (GOLD analysis project Ga0208198, IMG submission 184446) | Active sludge microbial communities of municipal wastewater-treating anaerobic digesters from Japan - AD_JPNTR2_MetaG (SPAdes) (version 2) | ecosystem: Engineered > Bioreactor > Anaerobic...
GATCAAACAGGCGCAGATGGAGTTGATGCAGATGTTGGAGCGGTGCAGGAACGCGAGGATGCCCACGGTGCGACAGAAGCGATTGACATGGGCCTAGGCCAGCTGGGCGTAATTGCATGGCGAAAGCTGGAAATGAATATGCGCCTGCTACGATATACAGCCTGGACACGGGTACTGTTGGCCTTCCTCATCGCCCTTACGGTGCTCGCAGGCAAGCCTTTTGGCTTGTTTCGACGATTCCGCGATGATTACCCAATCGTGTACGTATCAGTCATGGGCGGATTGGCTGGCGCGCTTGTGGCCATGGCTGTGAATGATTCCGGGGTTGTGGCGTGCGCTACTGTGGCTATGATGCCTGCGTTTGCGCTGCTGGGCTACGTTGTAGACGAGATCCTAGCCGAAGGGGCCTGAAAATGGAAAGAGGAATCCTTAGTCGAACTGGCATAGAGGTATCTAGGGCTATGCTTTGGAACATTGACAATGGGGCCATTGCAGGCTAATATCAGCCCAGACGTAGGCGCAGCCCTCATTTGCGAGGCCGTGGAGCGTGGCATCAGTTTCTTCGGCACTGCCGAGCTCTATGGTGTCTATGAATATTTGAGCAGAGTCTTGCACCGAGTGCCGCGGGAGGCTATAGTAATCTCGTCGAGATGCTATCAGTATACGTACGAAGGCATGCGCGAAAGCCTGGAGCGGGCATTGCGGGATATCGGAGTAGAGACTATATCGACATATTTGGTCTTCACGAACAGGAAAGCCGGCTGACGCTCAATGGGCATGTTGACGCGATCCGGTATCTTTAAGACGCGAAGGGAAATGGCCTGATCAGGGCAGTATCGGTCTCTAGGCATGCAGTGAAAGTGGTGGACGCTGTTTCGGAGATGCCGGAGATCGACGTGGTGCACCCCATCCTCAACTTGCAAGGCATAGGCATCATGGACGGGAGCGTCTGTGACATGGAGAGGGCCATAGAAGCTGCGAGCCTTTCTGGTGTGGGAACATACAGCATGAAACCTCTTGGAGGCGGACATCTTTACAGAGAGGTCCTACACGCGTTTACGTGGGTTATGAATCACGACTACATAGACTTGGTGGCGATCGGGATCAAAAACGTGGGAGAACTCGAGGCTGAGCTGGCCATCGCTTCCGGACGCAAAGTCTCTCAAGAAATGTTTAGTGGCCTTGCAGGAGAAAAGCGGCTCCTCATAGAAATGTGGTGCGCCAAATGCGGCGCATGTATAGATGCATGCAGCCATGGAGCCCTCAGAATGGGCGCTGAACGGGCCGTGGTCGATCCCGAAAAGTGCGTGCTCTGCGGGTACTGTGTCGCCCATTGCAAGGAGTTCTGCATAAAGGTGGTATAGGAGGTTGCAAGTTGGTTCGTATCGGGATCGATCTCGGTGAATCTCGAATAGGAGTGGCAGTCTCTGACGAATTAGGCATTGCAGCCATGCCTCATACTGTAATTGAAAGTCGCGGTTGGGAGCAGGATATTATCCGCATAGGAGAACTCGCCAAAAAGGTCGGGGCATGTGAAATAGTTGTGGGCATGCCGAGGAACATGGATGGAAGCTACGGACCGGCGGCGCAGCGGGTTGAAGATTTCTGCGAGCGACTGGAGAGGGCGGTGAAGCTTCCTGTGGTCACGTGGGATGAGCGTTTGAGCACAGTAGAGGCATCTAGACTGCTGATCGAGGCCGATCTTTCGCGGAGACGCCGACGGCAGACCGTTGACAAAACTGCCGCCGCGATTATCCTCCAGGGTTATCTCGACTGGCTTGGCATTGAGGACTAAGTTGGGAGTCAGCCCTGCGCCCGCCGGACAGTTCCGGCGGCATTGACCTGGAGGACAGGAAAAACAGGAATCGCGGATAGAACGAGTTGTCCTTGTGTGGGTAGAGTACTGTCTTGGCGAACAAAATAGGGCTAGATTGGAGTGATCGAGATGCCAGACGAGGTGAGCATCGTCACGCTAGTTGATGAGAATGGTGAGGAGCAGGATTTCGCAATCGATGACATTGTAGAGGTGGACGAGACGCGGTACGCTATACTCGTGCCGGCAGAGTGCCTGGACGAGCTGGAGGACGAGGATGTCTGCGAGGAGGCCTTTATATTCCGAATCGAAGTTGATGACGATGGAGAAGAGTACTTCACAGACATTGAAGACGATGAGGAGTATGAGAGGGTCCTCGAAGCCCTGGAAGCCTTCGACGACGATTTTCTTGATGATGACTACGGCGAGGATGACGACGAAGACATGTAGCCGCCTCTAGCGCGGGCGCAATTGGGGCAGCCGAAAGCAATAAGTATGGTGACGCCAGGTAATCGGCCTGGCGTCACCATTTTTTCAGCGTTTCGTCGCTGTTTTGCGTGGGACTGTATCCTGCATGCGAAATGCCGCAAAAGGCCGTTTCGGAGACATCCAATCTGCCTCACCTTTCGGTTGTCTGAAAAGGCCCCCATTGAAGTCGGAGGAATCAGTCGCCATATTGTTGCGGATCATGCCGAGCTTCCTTGCACAACAACGCGGTTGACCCTATAATTATTGTTGGTCCCAGGGGTGCACATAATAGGGGACGGGGGGCCTTCAGAATGCCGGGTACTGTTCAGACCAGAGAAAGAGCCCGTAGGCGGTTGGCGTGGCCGTTGGTTTTTCTTATGGCTTTACTCGTGACAGCAGGCGCGTGGGCGATATGGGCGTCCAGGGGTGTTTCGCCTGAAGAGGGTGCTGAAGTTCGAGTCAGAGTCGTTTTGCCGGACGGTGCGTCAGCGTCTAAGATCGCCGCAATCCTTAAAGAAGACGGACTCATCCGTTCGAGCGTCATGTTTGATGCCATGGCTCGGTTTTCTGGTAAGGACTCGTCGCTCAAAGCCGGGGAATATGAGTTCATACAGGGCGAAAGCGTTGCCAGCATTCTAGATGCCATAGCTAGCGGAAGAGTAGTCACAGTCAGAGTAACGATACCGGAAGGCCTGACCGCGTTGCAGATAGCCGATATTTTCCACGAGCGCGGACTTGCTGACAGGGAAGAGCTCCTTGCTCTGGTTAACAATCCTCCGCACGACCTAGCCGAGGAATTTCCGTTTGTAGCTGACCAATCATCGTTGGAAGGATATCTTTTCCCTGATACTTACGAGTTTGCCAATGGAGTGGGCGCTCTCCGCATCGTTCGAACCATGTTGAGAAGATTCCAACATACTGCGCAGGCTGCGTTTGACCATCATCCATCACGTCCCATGTCCCTGACGGACAGGGAAACGTTGATTTTGGCGTCCATCGTTGAGCGGGAAGCAAAGCACCCGGAAGAGAGGCCGATTATAGCGCGGGTGTTTCTTAACCGTCTCCAGAAACAGATGAAGTTGCAGAGCTGCGCCACGGTCCAGTATGCTCTTCCCGTCCCGAAAGAGCACCTCCTCAACCCGGATTTGGAGATTGATTCGCCCTACAACACCTACATTAATATGGGACTTCCGCCCGGCCCGATCTGCAATCCAGGCCTGGCATCTATTGAGGCCGTGCTCAATCCCGAGCCCGGCGATTACCTCTATTTTGTTGCTGCAAGCGATGGCAGCCACGTATTCACCAAGACATACAGCGAGCATCTCCGGGCGAAGGCAAGAATCGAGAGAGACTCGCGGTCGTCGCGATGACAGGGGCAACACAAGGCGGTGCAAGAATTCCAAATGTCAGATGAAGTACTAGTGGTGGGGATCGCGGGAGGATCAGGTTCAGGTAAAACCACAGTGGTCAGATCAGTCTCGCAAGCTTTTGGGGATGCCGTAGCAGTCCTTGAACACGATGCCTACTATCGTGACCAGAGCCACCTCAGCTTCGAAGAGAGGTTGAAGACCAATTATGACCATCCGTTCGCGTTCGATACCGATCTTTACATATCACACATCGAAACTCTCATAGAGGGCAAACCGGTAGAAAAACCCGTGTATTCCTTTGAATCCTATACCCGCACCCCACAGACTGAGCGAGTCGATCCTGCGCCCGTCATAGTGCTTGAAGGCATTCTCATACTAGAAGACCCTCGGTTGCGCGCCCTAATGGATATCAAGGCTTATGTGGACGCCGACCCCGATGTGAGATTCATCAGACGATTGATGCGCGATATCAAGGAGCGGGGCAGAACGGTGGATTCAGTGGTGGAGCAATACCTAGATGTAGTTCGTCCTATGCACCTGCAGTTCGTGGAGCCCAATAAGAGATATGCGGACTTCATCATTCCTGAAGGCGGGTTCAATCAAGTGGCAATAGAGTTGCTTATCGCGAGGCTCAAATCGGCAATCAGTTCAGATTGACGGGCTTTTGCCCAGATTGATCAGTCTGGGCAAGTCTCAAAGAACATCTGACCACTCCGAGAGCTTAGGGACCGAGCCCAACTCCTTTTGGCCAGTCATCGAGCCTCTTCACCATCCTCTCCTCTGAGCCGTGATGGATGCTTCCTGAAGGTTTTGGGGGAATGATAGGATGGGGGGTGGGTGCAACGAGACGAAACGCTTCAAGGCTCAATTTCCTAATTGGCCTCGTTATTGTGTGCTTTGGATTGCTTCTGGTTCGCCTCGCCTGGATTTCATTGGTAAGAGGCCGGCCTTTGGCGGCAAAAGCAGTGGAGCAGAGGTCTGTAGACGCCGTGATCCGACTCGCAAGAGGGCCGATCTTCGACAGAAACATGGAGCTACTTGCTGGTGGCACCTCTATTGGATTGGGTGGCGATTTAGGCGAAGACTGCGCTGCTCTGGCAGTCGCCATATTCCCTCAATCGATTAGCGGGCCGGGAGACAGTTTGGATAAGCTCGAGCGCATGATCCCGGGCGTGCTTGATGGAGCCCCGCGAGTTATCCGGCTTCCCGGATACGATCGCAAGGAGATTGTCGGCATGGCGAAGGCAGTTACAGGCATTGTCCCCATCAGTATTCCCAGCCGGTGGTCTGGGCTAGCCTCGCATGTAGTTGGCTACCTTACGGGGTCACAGGTTGGCGCAGAGGGAATAGAACTCGCCTTCGAACGCTTCCTTGGTGGTGGCGGGCAGGGTAGGGACGTGGTTCGGGCGATGTGCGATTCCAGAGGCAAGGAAATACCTGGCCTTGGAGTCCGATTGGCTGTGGCAGGAGAGGAGCCCGGTTGGGTAAGGCTCTCTATAGACCGGCGCGTTCAGGAGGCAGTAGAGCGAGCATTCGACAGGCGCGCTCCTGGACTGGCCGGGGCAGTGGTGGTTATGGACCCATGGACCGGCCAGGTTATGGCAATGGCATCCCGCCCGTCGTATGATCAGAACGACGTTTCGAGCTCTCTGGCTCGCGCCGATGCGCCATTGCTCAATAGAGCTGTCTATCCCTACTACCCTGGCTCAATCTTCAAGGTCGTGGTTGCGGCTGCCGCATTAAACGAAGGCGCGAGGATGCCGGGATCTGTCTACCATGATTCAGGGGCGATACAGGCAGGCGGACACACGTTCAGATGCCATGCTTTCGAACGTGGAGGTCACGGCGACATCACATTCGCGGATGCCATGGCATACTCCTGCAATACCGCGTTCGTCGATGCAGCCCTTGCCGTGGGCCCCGGGCCTATCGTGGACGCCGCTAGAGCCCTGGGAATAGGGAGCTACGAGGTTGCTGCATCAACATGCCTTCCAAATGTGTCCACAGGCCAGACTCCCCCTCGACAGGCGCGCATGGCCGCTGCAGAGCTAGCCAACTTCGCCCTGGGACAATCGGTTGTTAAGGTGACGCCCCTGGAGGTCGCGACGATGATGTGCGCCGTGGCTAATGACGGGATCTTGCGTCATCCGACTTTGGTGCTCGAGGCAGTGCACTCCGCATCAGGCAGGGTAATGAAGATGGACTGGGAGGCTGCCCGCGCGCTCGATTCCGGTGTCGCCTCCAAACTTCGCTCCATGTTATCAGGGGTGGTATCCTATGGGACCGCGCAAGATGCGCTGGGGGGACTGAATGCGGCTGGCAAGACAGGAACCGCCCAGACAGGCAGGGTTACAGAGACAGGACAGCCCATCTACAATGCTTGGTTTGCCGGATTCGCGCCAGCCGACCATCCCAAAGTTGTCATTTCGGTGCTGGTGGAAGGGGCGGAATCAGGTGCAGATCTTGCAGCCCCCATATTCGGAGATATTTGTGACGAAATCCTCGGGTTTTTCGGCTAGCCTAGTTGTTAGGAGCGGGGCACCTCGGACGTGCACCGAATCTCTCGTTTCCTCATAAGCTAAATCTGTATCACAAAGCGTTGAGGGACGGAGGTGGCCTGTCTTGATCTCCAGCGCCCTTGTTGCTTTTGCAGACCTTCTCACAAGAGGGCTCATGCTTCTCCATTCTTACGTTGCGGGAAACGGCGCTTTCCCGCCCCCGCTCACAGAAGATGAAGAACGCCAGATGCTGGAAAGGAAAGAGGCCGGGGACGAAGAGGCCCGCAACATACTGGTTGAGCGCAACCTGAGACTAGTCGCGTACGTAGTCAAGAAGTATGACGTGGTCGGCGAAGATACTGACGACCTCATATCCATCGGTGCCATCGGATTGATCAAAGCGATAAACACCTTCGATAGGCAGAAGAAGACGAAACTTGCGACATACGCAGCACGGTGCATTGAAAACGAGATACTTATGCATTTGCGCTCAGGACGAAAGAACCGGGGAGAATTGTCGCTATATGACCCAATAGGCGCCGACAAGGAAGGCAATGAGATAATCCTCATGGACGTGCTCACCAATGGGGGCGACACCGTTGCCGATATTGTGGAGTCTAAGGTGGAACAGGAGAGACTTGTGGAGAAGCTTGCGAAGCTGTCGCCACGGGAACGGAGAGTGTTGGAACTCAGATTCGGCATGGGAGAAGGGCGCCGTCAGACCCAGAGAGAGATTGCGCGCGCATTGGGGATATCGAGATCTTATGTGTCGAGGATAGAGAAACGTGCTCTGGCCAAACTGATGAAAGAGATGTCCACACCCAGCTAGCATCCGAGTCGGCGACACCCATACGGCCTATTCCAGTTCTCGATTGGCACCTGATCTGCCATGGAGATTCCGCAACGAGCCGGCTGCCCGGCCACCAATTAGCACATGCGACTCCTCTCGCTGAGGCCGCACTCACCTGTAGCGCATTCTGGGGCGACGATAAACGTCTATGGGTCCGTGCGGGCTGTGGGCGTACGCATCGCAGAATGAGGTTTTGCCATGGTATAATGGGCTATGGCGAGAGGAGGAATCATGACCTGCTTAAACCAGACCTTCGAGTATCCGGAGTATGGGAAATCGACCTGGATGATCTTCTTGCAAGGGGAATATCAGGTATCATTCTGGATATCGATAATACCTTGGCTCCTTGGGGCAGTTACGACATTCCCGGTCCAGTTCGCGAGTGGATTGAGGAGGCCAAGGCCAGGGGCTTCCACCTGTGCATCCTAACCAACAACTACGGCGCCCGCGCCGATTGGTTCAGCCGCGAACTCGATGTGGGCGCCGTTCGGGGTTGGGTTAAGCCGTGGGCGTGGGGCTACAGGCGTGCCATGCGCAAGCTTGGAACTGACGCTGATTCTACGGTGATGGTTGGAGACCAGCTTTTTACCGACATTCGCGGCGCGAATAGGCTCGGGATATACTCTGTATTAGTCTTGCCCCTCAGTGACCGGGAGCTTCCGCACACCCGATTCAAAAGAACCCTTGAAAGAAAGATCCTTGGAGACATAGATGAGAGGTGACGGCCACCTTGGACGGAAGATATGCTCAGGTGGTTGTGGACGTGCCTGCCCGCAGGGTGGACAAGTGTTACGACTACATAATTCCTGACAACTTAATGGACAAGATCGTGCCTGGGTCAAGGGTCCTGGTGCCCTTCGGACCCAGATCTGTTGAGGGCTTTGTCGTTGCCAGAACGGAAAAACCTGCCGTGGCAAAGGTGAAGCCGATAACTGCGTGCGTCAAGAGTGCGCCCCCTGTCCCGGAAGAATTGCTCGCCGTGGCCAGATGGATGGCGGATGAATACATGTGTCTGTTGATCGAGGCGCTTCGGGCTTTGGTGCCGTCAGGCACGAAGCTGGAATCATCCACAATAGTGCGCGTGTGTGCGACAGATGAGGATGCGGAAGGGGCGAAGATTTCAGGTGCAGCCAAGGAAGTCTTCGATTACCTCGTGGAATGCGGCGGGAGCGCGCGAAGAGACGAGATAGCTTCTTCATTGGAGATTGCAGACATCACAAGACCTATATCTGCTCTTACAAAGGCCGGTTTGGTCGAGACGGACACTATGTGGGCGCCGCCCAGGGTTCGTCCTCGGACTGTAAGGGCGTTTCGTTTGGCCAGCGAGGAGATAGACCCGCAAGCTTTGGCGTTAAGTCTTGCTCCGGGCAGTCCAGCGCGGGCAGCCGTTATGAGGGTATTCGCCGAGGACATCGACAAAACGGGGACCAAAGGACTGGCGATTCCCAGGGCAGAGCTTCTGGAGAGGGCAGGATGTTCGTCATCTGTTGTTGATGCTCTCGTTCGCGACGGGATGCTCGAACGAATGGATGTGGCGATTCAGCGGGATCCCACTGCAGGCCTTCAAATAGAGAAATCGGTGCCGCCCGTGCTCACTGACGATCAGGAGCATGCCGTAAACAGGATAACTGATGTCGCGGAGAACGGGGGAGGCGTGGTTTTGCTCCATGGGGTGACCGGGTCGGGCAAGACGGAGGTCTATCTTCGCGCGATCCAGCACGTGATAGACAGGGGAAAGCAAGGCATCCTGCTAGTCCCTGACATATCGCTCACCCCGCAGATGGTTGACGTTGTGATGGGGCGGTTCGGCGACAGGGTCGCTCTGCTCCACAGTGCGTTGGGCGCTGGGGAACGGCTTGATGAATGGGAGCGGGCTCGTGCAGGAGATGCAGATGTGGTAGTTGGCGCCAGATCAGCGGTGTTCGCACCAGTGCCGTCGCTGGGCATGATTATTGTCGACGAGGAACACGATTCTTCATATAAGCAAGACGACTCCCCGCGCTATAACGCCAGGGACGTAGCGATTTTCAGGGCAAAGCAGGTCGGCGCCACTGTCGTCTTGGGTTCGGCTACTCCGGCCCTTGAAACGTATGAGTTGTCCGAATTGGGCGAGTGTGAACGGATAGAGTTGCCATCGCGCATAGATCACCGACCGCTTCCAGAGATCCGCGTCGTAGACATGAGGCGGGAGATGAAGTCGGGAAACAAGTCGGTATTCAGCAACCTTCTTCGGAGTAGTGTGGAGGAGGCGCTCGATTCCGGACAGCAAGTAATGCTCTTTCTGAACAGGCGCGGGTTTTCCACTTTTGCGATGTGTCTCGAGTGCGGCCAGGCCATTTCGTGTCCGAATTGCGATGTTTCCCTGACTTACCATGCAAGGGCATCGGAAATGGTTTGCCACTACTGCAACTGGTCGCAGCCTGTTCCCGACGTGTGTCCTGTGTGCGGCGGGATGAACATGAAGTATTCTGGGACTGGGACTGAGCGCATAGAAGAGGCGGTAAGGAAGGAATTTCCCCGCGCGAGGGTTGCTCGGATGGATGTCGATACGACTAGGCGGAAGGGGGCGCACCGGGCGATTTTGGGGGCGTTTCGGGCGGGACGGACCGATATTCTCATCGGAACGCAGATGATCGCCAAAGGGCTCGATTTCCCCAATGTGACCCTTGTTGGGGTCATCTCTGCAGACACCAGCCTAAACCTTCCCGATTTCCGTGCCGCGGAGCGCACTTTCCAGCTCATATCCCAGGTTGCAGGAAGATCGGGAAGGGGATCAGAACCCGGGCTGGTAGTGGTCCAGACATTCAACCCGGAGCATTATAGCATCATGGCTGCCGCTGCCCACGACTACCGTGCATTTTACGATGCTGAAATCGCTGCACGCCGGGAAATGGGTTACCCGCCTGCGCGGCGCATGGCCCGCATACTAGTGAGAGGGGAAGATGAATCTGCGACAGCCAAGGCTGCAGGGAAGATAAGGAGGGCGTGCACAGGCACGGAACCGGTGGCGAGGGGAGCTGTTGAGGTTATAGGGCCAGCACCAGCACCTATTCAACGCATAGCAGGGAAATATAGGTGGCATCTTCTTCTCTTTTCAAGCGATGCCGATGCCATCCGCGCTGTTGCCGCCGCAGGTTGCCAGCCTAGGTTGGCAGGGGTTACAATAAGCGTAGATATGGATCCATCAAGTATTCTGTGAGCTAGGAATGGGAGGCCGTATTGTTGATTTTGGAGATCCGCACCGAGGGAGACCCGGTGCTTCGGGAAACTGCGAAACCAGTCAAGATAATCGATGGCAAGATGCGTGACCTTGCCCGCGACATGCTCGAGACGATGTATAGCGCTCCCGGAGTGGGGCTTGCGGCCCCGCAGGTTGGGATTCCCGTTAGGTTGATCGTGATTGATGCAGGTGACGGTCCCCGCACGTTGTTCAACCCTGAAATCGTGTGGCGACGGGGCGAAGCGGTGGACGATGAGGGCTGTTTGTCTGTGCCGGGAATGATTGGAACGGTCACAAGATCGGCTGAGGTAGAGGTCATTGCCTACGACAGGGACGGAAAGCTCGTGTCTGTACGTGGAAAGGGCTTTTTGGCCCGCATTCTCCAACACGAGATAGATCATCTTGATGGGGTGTTGTACATCGACAAGGCAGAGAATGTTAGGCCTGTCGAAGAAGAGTGCGAGGAATCTCAATGCAGTGAGGGAGACTGACAGGTGCGAATAGTTTTTATGGGAACTCCGGAGTTTGCTGTTCCTGCGCTTCGTGCGCTGACAGATGCAGGACATGAGATCATATGCGTTGTGACCCAGCCTGACAGGCCTCGGGGCCGAGGCTACAAGTTGGCGTCTCCGCCTGTGAAGGTGGAGGCAGAGAGGTTGGGGCTTCCTGTTGTGCAGCCGGCGAGGGTGAGCGATCCTGAATTCGTGGAGGGCTTTGCGGAGATGGCACCGGACGTTGCGGTGTTAGCCGCGTTCGGACAAAAGATCAGCGCAGAGCTTCTTTCGGTGCCGCGGCATGGATTCATCAATATCCATCCATCGCTTCTGCCCAAATACAGGGGAGCTGCTCCCATAGAGCGGGCAATGATCAACGGTGATCAGGTTACCGGAGTCACCATCATGTATATGGACGAAGGCTGGGACACTGGGGACATCGGGATTTGCCAGGATATGCCCATACCTTCGGATGTCGACAGAGGTTGGCTTGAATGCGCCCTTGCGGAGTTGGGCGGGGAACTAATTGTGAAATTCCTTCGTCTAATTGAGTGTGGGGAAGCGCCCCGGGTTCCGCAGGATCATTCCGCCGCTACGTATGCCCGAAAACTGTCGTCTGATGAATTCGAGATAGATTGGCGGAAGAGCGCCCGCGAGATAGGCAACCTCATAAGGGCATTGTCGCCCGCTCCCGGGGCTCGCACCTCTTTTGCCGGGCAGTCCGTGCGCATCCTGCGGGCGCACGAGATTGCCCCGGTTTTGGTTGGAGATGGCGAGGCCGGTGAAACGGTTTGCTCAGGATATCCGGGCATGCTAACAATAGGACCTGAAGGAGAGCTCATTGTCTTTTGCGGACTGAATGGCTGCGAACTGATGGCCTTGGATGTGGTTCACCCGGCTGGCAAACGCCAGATGCCAGCAGCGGATTTCGCCAGGGGCCGCAGGATATCCCATGGCGACAGGTTCGGCTCTGGCATGTGTTGAATGAGGCATCAGAGTGGATGCGAAAGGGGTGATCTGGGTTGCCATTTTACTTTTACTATGATCCGACCTATATTATTGTTATACCAGCATTGCTTCTGGCAATTTACGCTCAGGCCAAGGTGCAGGGAACTTTCAACCGCTATATGCGGGTAAGGTCGAAGACGGGCTTCACCGGAAGCCAGGTCGCGCAGTCCATTTTGAGGAGCAATGGAATACACGATGTGGGCGTTGAGCCCATCAATACGCCTCTTGGAGACCATTTCGATCCAAGGTCCAAAAAGGTGAGGCTTTCTCCTGCGGTGTACCGCGGATCGTCGATAGCTGCTTTGGCTGTTGCGGCTCACGAAAGCGGCCATGCTATGCAGGATAAGCAAGGCTATGCCCCTCTTGCTTTCAGGCAGGCGATACTTCCGGTGGCCAATTTCGGATCCCACATGGCCTTTCCCCTGTTCATACTGGGCATGCTGATGGGATACGACAAGACCGGACAGTTCCTTATGAGCCTCGGGATATGGCTTTTTGCCGGGGCGGTACTCTTTCAACTGGTAACGCTCCCTGTGGAGTTCAACGCAAGCAAGCGAGCGCTGACGCTTCTTGCAGACGGAGGATATATTACCCAAGATGAATTGCCGGCGGCCAGGCAGGTGCTTCAAGCTGCGGCTCTTACCTACGTTGCGGCGTCGGCGACGGCTATCACTCAATTGTTGAGATTGCTCATTCTGCGAGGAAGCCAGCGTGACTAGACGGCCAAAGTTTGCGGCTTCGAAAACTGCCAGAGATCTTGCTGTAGAAGTTGCGTACCTCTGTGACCAGGAAGGCATGTATGCGAATGCCGCCTGGTCACAGGCGCTTTCGGGGAAAGAGATGGACGCGCGTGACCGCAGGCTTGCCATGGAGATCGCTTATGGATCCATAAGGAGAAAGAAAACTTTGGATTGGTGGATCGGACATGCGTCAACCAGGCCTGTAGATCTCATGGATCCTCTGGCTAGGGCTTTGTTGCGCACAGGCGTTTACCAGCTTCTCTTCATGTCGAGGGTTCCGCCTCATGCTGCAGTCTCGGAATCCGTGGAGTCCGCGGCAAGGTTAGGTCATCGCGGCCTTGCTTCTTTCGTGAATGCTGTTATGAGGAAGATCACGTCCACAGAGTTTTCTCCGGAGTTTCCTGACCCCAAAGGTGATCCTGTAGGTTATCTCTCGGTCTCCCTGTCATATCCCGAGTGGCTTGTGCAGTCATGGATAGGCGAATATGGTGTTGATGTGGCTCGGGCAATGCTGGAGGCGGGAAATGAAGCGCCGACTATAGTGCTCCGCGTCAACCGGCTGAAGATCGAGCGTGAAGAGTTTTCCCGCATGCTCAAAAGTGAAGGTGTGCTCTCTGAACCGGGCCATTTATGCCCCGAGGCGCTTATACTCTCAAGTCCAATCGATGGGGTCGAGGAGTTGCCCGGGTACCACGATGGGCTCTTTTCTGTCCAGGACGAAAGCTCTATGTTGGTAGGGCACGTTATTGGCGTTGCGGAGCTCGTATGTGCCGCGAATGGGAAAAAGCCAGGTGCGCTATGGGCAGAATCCGGCAAGGAAGATGAGTCGGGTGTGGCCGAAGAAGCGATTGAAGACGGCCATTGGCCCTTGATAATAGACGCGTGCGCCGCTCCTGGAGGAAAAGCTGCCCACATGGCTGAGTTGGCGGGATGCGGTGCGAAGGTTGTGGCATGCGATGTAGCTTTGGAACGAGTGAAGATGATAGAAGACAGCGTGGCCAGGCTCGGTCTGCCATCAGTGGAGGCGATCTGCTGCGATGCACGAGAGCTTCCAGATATCTACTCGGGCAAGGCTGATGCCGTGCTTGTTGATGCGCCATGTTCAGGCCTGGGTGTGCTAGGCCGCCGACCCGATGCACGGTGGCGCAGGAGCCCAGACGACATTTTGGAGCTTTCGGAGCTGCAGGAAGAGATACTCGATGCGGCTGCTAGGTGTGTAAAGCCCGGAGGGGTGCTGGTGTACAGCACGTGCACCGTTGGAACCCGGGAGAATCGGGACCAGGTTCAGCGGTTCGCGGTGCGTCATCGCGAGTTCGTGCCGTCGCCGATAGCCCCGTACATGCCCTCAGCCGCTGCCCGTGCATTCTGTTCTGACGACGGGCACATGATTGAGCTCCTGCCCGGTATATCCGGCACCGATGGATTCTTCATATCCAGGTTTTACAGGAAGCGGGATATTTGAGAATAGGACGCAAATCCCTGTTCGATGTGTTAGCTTTTTCTATCAGACGTTCGTATCGCCTTTCATGGGCGTGCATCCCGCTGCCGCATGCTCCATTTCGCAACTACTCTTGTGCCGTTGTGGCTTGATCCACTAAGCGTCACGGGAATCGGTTCCTTCTTCAGTCTGATTTCAAATCAGGTCTAGTTGCCAACTACAGCATCTTTTAGCGCGAATACGCCTTGCTCGTGCCGGACACGTTAAACCCGCGCGGGCCGGCGCGTACGCGCGCGTCAGATACGCCCGCGGCGAGATGGTGGAAGGATGCGGGCGTATTCGTCGAAACGCATAGCGATCGCTTTTGCGGTCATTGTCGGTTTCCTTTCGCTTGCGGCCATCGGGGCTGCGGTAGCCAGAATCTATGTGTCTCCCATTTACATCAGGGTTTTTGAAGGCCAAACATTCAGTGTGGACATGGGCCCTCTTGGCAGAGGGGCCGTAGTCGTTGATCCTCCAGACTCTCTTCTGATGGATGCCGCCATAGGATCGAAAGTGGAAGTGACTCCCACGAAGGCGGGAAGAACGCGGCTGGAGGTACGGCTCTTCAATGCGATCCCCGTAAAACGCCTAGTTGTGGACGTAGTGCCCCAGATGCGGGTGATTCCTGGGGGACACTCCATAGGCATCCTGCTCGCAAGCCGCGGGGTGAGGGTGATGGGAATGTACCCGGTTGTTGGCTCAGACGGACTCAGATACATGCCGGCCCGCGACGGGGGAATCGAGGTCGGGGACATGATCGTCTCAGTCGATGGATATGAGGTCCATGAGCCGCGCCAGCTGGAGACGCTTGTGAGCGAAGGTGCATTGGGGGGTAGGCCTGTGAGGATGGGAATTGTTCGGGATGGGCGGGAATTCGATGTCACGGTCTTGCCGGCGCCTGCCGATGGCGGCTATCGAATTGGGGTTTATGTGAGAGATAATGCGGCAGGCGTGGGCACCCTAACTTTCTGGCACCCGGGCACGATGAGGTACGGGGCTTTGGGACATGTCGTAGTAGATTCGCAGACAGGCAAGGAGATCCCAATTACAGATGGGAGAATCGTCTCAGCGCGCGTATCAGGGATAGATCTGAGTGGTGCAGGGAGACCTGGGGAGAAGATCGGGACATTCGCGGGCGCGCGGGACAATGTGGGGGTCGTGGAGGCCAACACCGAAGTAGGGATATACGGGACACTGGATGCGCCACTTCCCAATCCCTACTACGCGGATCCGATTCCGGTTGCGCTGGCTGCGGCGGTCCATGAAGGCCCTGCCGAGATTCTCACTGTTGTCACCGGGTCTTCAATAGAGAGGTTTGAAATCGAAATAGTGAAGGTTGCAAAGCAGAGTCGGATCGCGGGGAAAGGTATTGTCATCAGGGTGGTTGACCCACGTCTCCTCGAGCTGACAGGCGGAATAGTACAGGGAATGAGCGGATCCCCTATAATCCAGGATGGGAAGCTCGTAGGGGCCGTGACTCACGTCTTCGTTTCCGACCCTTCGAGAGGATACGGGGTTTTTGCCGAACACATGCTGAACGTTGCCGGATTGATGGAAGGAAGCGAGCGCGCAGCGGGTTGGATCGTTTTGTTGGCCGCTTGAGGAGGCGGCGATGTGGGTCCGAATCGCAGACCCCGTCAAAAAGCCTATACACAGGGAGATTTGGCACCACATATTATGTACCGCCAGAGGGAGAAGCAAGTTTGCTTCGTCTGTGTACACGCCCTGACGGGGTTGAGAGGTGAGGCCTGTGCCGCAAGATAGACCAGAACTGGACTCATCTGCCGCGCTCGCGCTGGAGAAACTTTCTCCTCGTGAGCGGGAGATAATAGGAATGGTGGCTCTAGGATTGAGCAACCAGGCCATAGGTGAAAAACTCTTCATATCCGATAAGACTGTCAAGAACTACGTAACAAGCATACGCAGGAAGCTCGGGGTTGAGAACAGGATCCAGGTTGCGCTGTATGCCATAAGATGTGGTTTAGTGGATCCAGCGATTGATCAGTGAAGGCAGGAGATGGGCTCAGCGCTGTAGAAAGTGACAGTATCAATGTTCTTGGAGGCTGCGGATAATGTCCCAAGGCCTGGTTCGGTTGGTGATGGTCGACGACAATGTCGACCTCGTCGAAGTTGTTACCGACTTCGTTTCGACTCAGCCCGACATGTCGATGTGCGGTGTAGCTTTCAACGGCTCCGAAGCGATAAGTGTCATCAGGGAGGTTGCGCCCGATGTAATTCTGCTCGATCTCGTCATGCCGCACCTTGACGGGTTGGGGGTCATAGAGTATGTCAACAGCACACCCCTGAGCCCCCATCCTCGCATCCTGGTAATCACCGCGATAGGTCTGGAGACCACTGCCGCCGGGGTAGTGGCGGCGGGAGCCGATTATTACATGGCGAAACCATTTGACCTTGAAGTATTGGCGCGGCGGATCCGGCGGCTCGCAGCATTGCCGCCGGAGCGCCCTCAAGAGCTTCAATCCTGCGCATCATGCCCGCAGAGCACGGACCTTCAACGTTCCATCTACGATGTGGAGGTTAGCAAGACTCTGCATAGAATGGGCGTGCCTGCAAACCTGAAGGGGTACCTTTATCTGAAGGATGCGATCATCATGGCCTTGGAGAGGGGGCACGGCGCAGGAAGCATGACCTACTCAGTCTACCCGACGATCGCCGAAGCTCATGGCACAACACCCTCCAGGGTCGAACGGGCCATGAGGCATGCGATCGAAACGGCGTGGAATCGCGGGGACATCGACTTCATTAATCGGATATTTGGCCATACTGTCGACGCTGAGAAGGGGCGTCCAACCAATTCTGCCTTCATAGCCCGTGTAGCCAGCAAGGTAAGGATAGACCTGGCAGGTCAGATCATCAGCTGATTGTGTCATTGTGCTCCTAGACTCTGGCGAATGGCCTACGCAGCTCGGGGAATCAATAAGTGTATGGGGTACGATGGGGTCGATGGCAAACAGAGCATTGGAGCGGAGGATTCCGCGGGAAACGCCCGTGTTCGCATCAGAGGGACAGCCAGAGCTGACCGTAAAACGAAGAATCTAATTTCCCGGCTCCGACCCGGGGAAATTGCAGTGATAGCCCATGCCGATATAGATGAAGTGTCGGGACGAGCCTTGGTTGAAGCGTGCCCTAAAATGGTGATAAATGCCGACCGTTCCATCACCGGCAGATACAGGTGCCTGGGTCCTGGGATTCTGCTGGATGCGGGCATTCCGGTGCTGGATGGGGTCGGCCCTCATCTTTTGGACGTGGTTGCGGACGGAGATGCCCTGGAAATAGAAGGAAATGAGGTTTTCAAAGAGGGGCAGCCTATAGGCGTCGGGGTGTGGGTGACAAGGGACAGCCTTGAGGCCGCCTACATCGAAGCCGAGGAGAATCTCGATGCCGAGCTGGAGAAATTCGTCGTCAATACTCTTCAGTATGCAATCAAGGAGAAGGACATAATCCTCGGGGACATAGACATCCCCCCGTTGGAGACCCAGATTCACGGCAGACACTGCCTGATCACGGTGAGGGGCCCTAGATACAGAGAAGACCTCGACGCCGTTGCTTCCTACATCAGGGAGATGGCCCCTGTCCTCATCGGCGTCGACGGAGGCGCTGATGCCCTAGTAGAGAGGGGATTCGCGCCGGATATCATCATAGGAGACATGGATTCAGTATCCGATGAAACGCTTTTCTTAGGCGCGGAGTTGGTGGCCCATTCGTATCCTGACGGCCGATCCCCCGGCGCCGAGCGCCTCGCCAATCTCGGCCTTTCGCACAAGACTTTTGTCTGTCCCGGCACGAGCGAAGATATAGCCATGCTCCTTGCCTACGAGAAAGGAGCTTCCCTCATCGTGGCGGTGGGAACTCATTCCAATATGCTTGATTTCCTCGAGAAAGGCAGGCCTGGGATGGGCAGCACGTTTCTTGTGCGGCTGAAGGTTGGATCGGTACTGGTGGACGCAAAGGGAGTGAGCCAGCTATACAGGGGAAGGCTACGGATAGGGCACATAATCGGGATCCTTTTGGCAGCGGTTGTGCCCCTGGCTGCTATAGCCTTGTTCTCTGGATCTGTGGCTGACACGGCGAGGTTGATCTACCTCAAAATCCGTGTGATGTTGGGCCTGCTTTGAACCGAAAGCCGATCGGATGGGGAGATTGCCGTGATGAGTCTGCGGTATCACGTGGTATCTTTGGCGGCGGTCCTCGTCGCTCTAGGGATAGGGATTCTGCTTGGGGCTGCCATATCTGGCGGTGAAGGATTGGCGGCGCAACAGAGGACCTTGATTGACAGGCTCGATGCCGACTTCTACAGGTTGTCACAAGACCGTGACGCCTTAGCACAGGAACTTGACGCCGCGCGAAGGTATGCGGAAGAGAGCGTGCCATACATGATCCGTGGGTCTTTGGTCGGCAAGACAGTGGGAATCGTGTCCATGCCAGACGTCGATCGAGGCGATCTGGAATCTGCCAGGGATGTTTGCGAAGGTGCGGGGGCTCGAGTCGGGGCGGTCGTTGAGTTGGCCGATGTGGCTTTAGCGGGCGCCAACAGCGGACAGCTGAGTGTTTGGGCTCAGGCTATCACGTCCTCTGACATGGATAGGATCAAGAGTTTGTCGACCCAAGGCCTCGCCAAGATCAGGATGGCCGAAAGGTGCCAGTTCAGCGTGGTGCTGGCTCTGTCAGGGCCTGCTGAGGCAAAGGAAGCAGCCTTTCTTCAAGCCTTGTCTGCTGCCGCAAAGAGTGCAGGAACGCCCCTGGTAGTTGGATGGACGCGCGCTGCTGTGCTCAAGGTCCGGTCGGACGTGGCAGCCGGCAAGTTCTCGAGTCAGCTTGGAAAGG
>Ga0208198_1001652_pt1 | contig 18737 bp, 31 predicted proteins | sample AD_JPNTR2_MetaG_FD_184446 | JGI IMG/M metagenome (GOLD analysis project Ga0208198, IMG submission 184446) | Active sludge microbial communities of municipal wastewater-treating anaerobic digesters from Japan - AD_JPNTR2_MetaG (SPAdes) (version 2) | ecosystem: Engineered > Bioreactor > Anaerobic...
CGATGGAGATGATTTCTAAAGTAAATCAACAAAAAAATAAGAAATATATTGACTTTAATAATATGTTATATTTATTTTTCGATACATCGATCGGAGATAAATATGAATTTTTGGATATTTTCTGATCCACATATGGGGCATTCTAAACTTGCTGAAGAAAAGTTCAGATCTATCGGATTTGAAAATAAGATTATATCTTTTCTGAAAAATCAAACAAAACTGGATGATATTGTCATATGTCTCGGTGATGTCGCATTTGGAAAAGAAGAATCATATTGGCACAAATTAATCTGCGAATCTATCTCCGGTAAAAAATGGTTAGTGTTAGGTAATCACGATAGTAAATCCATCTCTTGGTATTTGAAAGCAGGATGGGATTTTGTTGCTCATGAAATTATGATTGAGTTATATGGTCATAAAATTTTATTTTCTCATATGCCTAAACCTATAGAAAAGGGTTATACTCTCAATATTCATGGTCATTTTCATAACTTCGATAAATCAAAATATGAACCTGAATTAGTCGCTATAATGAATGATAAGCAATATTTAATTGCTATGGAAAATACAAATTACCAAGGATTATCTTTGAAGTCAATTGTTAAAAATTTTTAAAGGAGATTTTTATGTTATTAACAGTAATTGCTTTAACTATAACTATTGCTTTGTGGTTATTTGTTTTTCTTTGGATTTCTTGGATAATACATTTAGAAATGATGAAAAGATATAAAGAATGTATTAAAAGAGAATGGTGTTCTTATAGAGAATTTAAAAAACGTTTTGATAAAATAAAGGTAAAGGAATGGGATTGGGAATATACAAAGATATGGAAATTTTCTTTATTTAAATATCATCCAAATAGTTCTATTCCTTTACATTATTACTATGCAGATATTATAGTAATCGATAATGTTGGATTAAAAATTCGAAATCCTATAGATTTCTTTCTAGTAAAAAGATATGTTGCTAAGTATATAAAAGAAAATTTTCCACAATTAAAAGATAAATGATGTAACAAGATTCCCTCTTTGTATGCCAGATCAATATAAAACAGAAGATGTTGTTTTATCATATCGCAACTATTATATTAATGAAAAACGACATCATAATTTCATATATTCGGCAATTGAGATGGAAAATCTTCAGGCATCTGAATATACGCTTGTCAACATGCTTGTTGATGAAACTGGATCTGTTTATGATTTCCAAAAGCAACTTGAGGATTGTATGGTAACAGTAGTTGACAGTTGTAAGAAACATCCTCGTTCTCAGAATCTTTTACTGAGAACTGCATCGTTTGCTTCTATGTATGGCAGAGATAACATTCGAGAAATTCATGGATTCTCTCCGATTGATACAATTGATCTGAATACCTACAAACTTAACGTTAATGGGTCTACACCTCTCTTTGATGCTACTCTGAATGCGATTGAAACTCTTCAGTCGTATGCTGAGAAGTTGAATGATCAGGATTATTTTTGCAATGGAATTCTTTTTGTAATTACTGATGGTGAAGAAAACAATTCTTCTGTTGCGACACTTGCAAAAATTAAGAATGCTGTTGCAACAATTCGCAAAAATGAAAGTCTTGAATCTATCAAAATGATTTTGATTGGAGTCAATGATTCTGATCAGCGTTTGAAAGTAGTACTTGACAAATTCAAAAACGATGCAGGATTTGAAGAATATATTTCTCTGGGAGATGTGTCTCCTTCGAAACTGGCAAAGTTGGCGAAGTGGATTTCTCAGTCTATCAGTTCTACTTCTCAGGCACTTGGAACTGGTGGTCCTTCTCAGAATGTAAATTTTACTCTTTAATTAATTGAAGATGGGGATTTAAAACTCCCCATCTTTTTTGAGGATTTATGAATATCAAAATGGATAATATTTACCTTATTGGTAATGATCATACAGTATGTCAGGATTATTCTTACTCTGGATTAATTAATCAGATTCCATATATCATAATATCAGATGGATGCTCTCAGGCAAAAAATTCGGATATTGGAGCAAGGTTGTTAGTACATTCTATTAAAAACTTTTTTGACAAATATTTTATATTGGATAATATAGATTTTATAATGAACAATTTTCCTGGGATTTTAAATGATTATATAATGACACTTAAAAAATTAATTAAAATGAAATTTGATCTTTTTATTGAAGATCTAGATTTGAATAATGATATTACTTATGCAACTATTCGTTTTGCTTGTATCGTTAATAACAAATTGATACTTATTAATTTTGGTGATGGTTATTCTATATTATCTAAGAATGGAGTTGAAATAAGTAGAATTTATACTCGATTCGAATCAAATGCTCCTTTCTATTTGTCTTACTTTATTAATGATTTAGTTGATCAGTATATACGTAATTTTCCAAACGAAGAAATAGAATGTAACGGGTCTATTTTTAATGTCAGAGACTATATAAGTCGTAAAGAAAATTTTTTACAAATAATAAATTTAGATACTCTGGAAGATGGTGAGTATTGTATATCTGTTATGTCTGATGGTGTTGATACTTTCTTTAATAATGGAGATAAAATACCAGTTGATGAAATTATTAAATCATTAACTGAATTTAAAAATACAAATGGTACTTTTGTTGAGAGACGAGTTAGGAAATATGTTTTGCAATGTGTAAAGAATAATGTCAAACATTACGATGATATATCTATAGCATCTATGATATTCAACATTGAAAATGGAAAAATAAAATGAGTTCTATAAAAGTAATAGTCAACAAAACAGAAGTTACTTTGACAGATAAAAATTATATTGCTCAAGGTGGGCAAGGAACAGTTTATGTAAAGAATAATGTAGTATATAAAATATATCATGATCCTTCAAGATTAATACCTGAAAATAAAATAAAAGAATTGCAGGTATTAAAGGATCTCGATAATGTTATAATTCCTTCTACGTCTATAATAGATCCTAAAACATATAAAAGAATTGGTTTCATCATGAAGTATGTTGATGATACCGAATTTCTTTGTAAATTGTTTGTAGGTAATTTTAAAAAAGAAAATAACATTTCGAATCAGATGATTGTTGACCTTGTAGAACAAATGCAAAAAACTCTGACAGAGATTCATAAAAGAGGAATTATAGTAGGTGATTATAATGAAATGAATTTTCTTTCTGATAAGACATTTAGGATTCCATATCATATTGATGTTGATTCTTACCAAACACCATCCTTTAAATGTAATGCAATAATGGAATCAGTAAGAGATCCATTACTGCCTTTTGGAACTTTTAATAATTTATCAGATTGGTTTTCGTGGGCGATAGTTTCTTTTCAATTATATACTGGTATTCATCCATACAAAGGAAAACATCCGAAGTATAAACCTAATGATATTACCAATAGAATGAAAGATAATATATCAGTATTTGATAAGAATGTTTCTGTTCCCAAATTTGTAAACTTCTCAAACATTCCTAAAAATCATCTTGATTGGTATAAAAATATCTTTGTAAAGAATGAAAGAAGTATTCCTCCTTTACCAAACGGAATAATGAATATTCCTGTAATCAAACCTGTTATAGATAATACAGGAAATGTATTAACAAATGTTCTATTTGATTTTTATTCCGATATTCTTGATGTTATTTATAAGAATGGAACGTATAACATATTAACTAAAGATGGGATTTATAATAATGATAAATTAGTTTTAAAATTAAATAAGATTATTGATAATGGGAGAATAGTATTTACTCCTACGAATGATTTGTTAGTTGTATTTAAAGATGATAATAAAATTGAAATAGTTGATGAAAACAATATACACATTCAAACAATTAATATTGATAAATCTAAATTTAAAATTTTCAATAATTGTTTGTATGAAATAAACGATGCTGGAGTTATTCAGCATTCGTTTGAGAAAATAGGTAAAATAAAAGTAATTCCAAGGGTAGTATCTTCTTTGAATTACAATTCATCTGGTATATATGATGGTGTTGTAATTGAGAATATATATGGAAAATATAATGCTATCATACCATATGCCTATAATAGTTGCGTTAGTGTTAAGGTTCCTGAGTTGAATAACTGCAGAATTCTTGATGCTAAGAGACTTGATAAATGGTTATTTGTTATTCATGAGAGGCAAGGAGTTCTGAGTTTATCTTACTACTTTTTTGATAATTCATTTACAAAATATCAATACAAAGTTGAAGATGGAATAGATTTCAGAAATATAAATGCTATCATAAAACAAAATGGAATGGTAGTATTGAATAAAGAAGATGATGTTCTGGAATTGTTCTTTGATTTTCAACGTGGTAGTAAGTTGATAGGGAACACTCCTTTACAAAACGATTTAATGCTTATTGATGGAAAAAACACTTGCTTTGTAAAGGAAAACATATTATATTCAATAAAAATGAAATAGAAATGTTGAGAGGATTATGAGTTCAGAAAAAACAATTTATACTTTGACTTTACATGAAACTTTGGTAATTTCTGAAACGCAACAATATATGACATATGTTCGTAGAGTTCCAGGTGGATGGATATATGTCATAAGAAATTATAATAATTGTAACACAACTAGTACATTTGTTCCTTTCAATAATGAATTTCAATAATATGAAAATTAAGAATAACAAAGGATAATTTATGAATAAATCTTTTCCTACTCTGTACAAAAAATCATCTAAGGGTAAGATATCTGAATGGTCAATAATAGTTACAAAAGGAATGAATTCAATAAACAATTGTTTTTTGATTCAGATATCTCATGGATACATTGATGGCAAAAAACAGATTGAGGAAATAGAAGTTTCATCTGGTAAAAACATTGGTAAAGCAAATGAAACTACTCCATTCGAACAGGCATGTTCCGAAGCTGAATCAAAATGGAAAAAACAAAAAGATAAGGGATATACGGAAGATCCATCTGGTATTGCTAAAATGGATGTTATTCTTCCCATGTTGGCAGAGAAATATAAGGAACGAAAAAAGTATATGAGATATCCTTGTTTTCATCAACCAAAACTTAACGGATGTCGATGTATATCATATGACAAGGATGGGAAAAGAGTGTATCAATCAAGGAAAGGAATTTTCTGGAATACATTATCTCATTTAGATGAAGATCTCAAGAAACTTGGTATTGATAAAACTGATGGAGAAATTTACATACATGGAATATTTCTTCAAGATATTGTTGCTATGATCAAAAAAGAAAGAACCGATACAGAAGAATTTGGTTACGCAACAAAAGATCTTCAATATTATATCTATGATATTGTAGATGAGAATTTGACATTTAAAGAAAGAAATACAAAACTTCTTGATGCCTTTAAGAAACATGGTAAAGTAGATTATGCATCAGGAAAATGTTATCTGGGTAATTTGGTATATGTTCCTACTATCTTAGTTGATAATGAAGAAAAGATGTATTCATTGCATAAATCATTTATTGCTGATGAATATGAAGGATCTATGCTGAGAAATGCTGATTCTCTCTACCAGATTAACAAAAGAACTAATGATCTCCAGAAAGTAAAGGAAATCCTTGATGGAGAATTTAAAATTGTTGGCGGTTATATGGTAGAATCTGGCAGAGAAAAAGGATCATGTGTTTTTAAATGTGAAACCGAAGATGGTAAAACATTTGATGTTAGACCTAAAGGCAGTCTGAAACAAAAGAGAGATTATTGGAATAATTTGAACAAATTAATTGGAAAAATGCTCACTGTAGAATTTCAGGAGTGGACAAAAGAGGGAGTACCTTTTCATTGCCGAGGAATAGTAATAAGAGATTACGAATAAACATTAGGAGTTGAATATGATTTACGAAAAATTGTTGGATGATATAAAGATTGCAATGAAAGCAAAAGAATCTGAAAAGATTCCTTTTTTAAGATATATAAATGCTCAAATCCAAAACAGAGCAATGGCAGAGAATAAAGAGATTAATGATGATTTATCGATTGTTGTAATGAAATCTGAATTGAAAAAAATTGAAGAGCAGATTGAATTGTCAGTGAAGAATTCTTCAGATCCAAAAGAATTTGAGTTACAGAAATTAATTATAGAATCATTTCTTCCAAAGATGATGGATGAGATTACTACAAAATTAGAATTGGAAAAGATTATATCAGAAATTGGTGCTCAGTCTATTAAAGATATGGGTAAAGTAATGGGAGCACTAAAAAGTAAATTTGGTGCAGTTGTAAATATGGGAATCGCTTCTAAGATTGTAAAAGAATTGCTGAAAGGAGTATAATAATATTACAACATGGTCAAAGAGTAGAGTGTATTATTGAAGGTAACGAAAATTTTACTGAAGAAAAACAATCACAACCTTTATCAAAGGAGCAGAGTATGTGTTCAGAAATTACTCCCATCAAAACACTTGAATCCATCACTTACATATTTGCAGGAGCAGGTCATTCCAAGGAATCTGTATCGGTAAAATGTGATGTAGAAACAAATACTATCTATGTCAAGACAAAGACACCTGAAGGTGTAAGTAAAGAATTTTCTGATAGAATTGAGTTCAATTCAGAAAAAGTAATCAGTGTTGACAAGATGTATGATGTTGCCAAATCCGATGTTTCAATTGTCAATGGAATCATTACCATTGTTGTTCCTACTCAGGATAAGAGAATCAAAACTCTTGAAGTGAAGTAATGTGTTCGGTTCGTTCGGAATAATGGTGAAGAGTGTAGCCTGTTGTGGCATTGTGGCATCCGTATATGGTAATTGTTGAAATGAAACCCAACGTAAGTGCTACACTTTTACTTTTTTGTGAAGGAAAATAAAATGGAAGAACAAATAATTAAATACGGCATTTCGAATAACTATATTCCTGATTGGGGATATAAGGAAGCATATAGAGAAGTTCTTCAGAATTTTATTGATTATGGAGAATATAAAATAGATGATTCTGGAGATTGGGTATTTATTTCAAACAGTTTCATTCCAAATTCTTTTGAATTCCTCAAGATAGGATTTTCTCAAAAAAATAATTCTTCTGCTATAGGTAAATATGGCGAAGGTCTCAAGATGGCAATGTTGGTTTTTAAGAGATTAAAAATAGATTGTTATATTGGTATAAAAGAAAATACAATTGAACCTATTATTTATAAAGATGAAATATTAGGTAACTGTTTTGGATTAAAAATTACTAAACATGCATATTCAAATTCAGAAAACAATTTTGAGTTTGTATTTAAAAAGACATCAGATTACTTAGAGATTAAAGATGATTTTATTATTAATAAAGATGATATACTATTTGAAAATCATATTGGTAGAATTGTAAATAGAGAAGTTGGATCTATATATGTTGGTGGTCTATATGTTACTAAAATAGATAATATGAGTTATGCTTATGATTTGAATCCTAAAAATGTTAATTTAGGAAGAGATAGATCTATACCATCTACTTTTGATGTCGAATGGTACTGCAGTAAAATACAACAAGATTATTTGAATGGTATAGAAGATCTCGAAATTGATAATGTAAATTTTGAAAATAGAGATTACAACTATATTGATGATCTTCCAGATAAAATAGTTGAAAGAATATCTCCTATAGATTTGGATGGCAATATAGAATTTGCTTATAATGGTAAAACTTTACCTTCCAAATTAAATAATGCTTTGATGTCTAATGAGGTTATCAAAGATAAAATTGAGAAGGTCAGAATTGTATTGACAGAAAAGAAATCTCCTTATCAATTGTTAAAGAAATTTTATGATGAAAATGCTTTTAGATTAGATATAAAGGGTCAGCAAGAATTGAATCATATTGTTTCATTGTCAATTAATTGGGAATCTAACAGTTACGAAAAATCTTATCAAAAATGAAAAATCTTTATCAAAATGAACACTTTTAATAATCAATTAATATAAATACATAGTAGGAAGGTAAGGTATGACTTCTAAAAAGGAAGAAAAAGAAGTGACTGTTGTAAGAGTGACAAGGAAAGAGTTTGAACTAAGTAATGGTGAAATTTATGAACATCCTATTGAGCTGGATGAAACTCCAACTCTTTCAGAGTTTAAGAAGTATTACCATTACTGGAAGAAGATTCTTTCCAAAGATAATATTTTTGAGGATTAAATGGAAAAACTTATATCTATAAGCGAAGCTTCTAAGCTTCTTAATATATCTAAAGTATCTTTAAGAAGGTATAGCGAAGACTATCTTAAACCTGTCTATACTGAAGGTGGTCATCGTAGATATAAGTTATCAGACATACTTAAACTTCAAGGTGTAGTAGAGCAAGAAAAAGAACAGTCTGTAGCTATTTACTGTAGAGTTTCTACATCAGATCAAAAGAATAAAGGTGATTTAACACGGCAAAAGGAAAGGCTTGTTGAATACTGCGTTCAAAATAAATTAAAGATAGAGTACATTTTTGAAGAAGTCGGTTCAGGTCTTAATGATAAAAGAAAAAAACTAAGAGAGTTATTTGAATTAGTTTCTAAAAATAAAATAAGCAAAGTTATTATAGAGCATAAAGATATATTGACAAGATTTAATTATAACATTTTTGAATTTTTTATTAATAGCTATGGAGTTACTATAGATTGTGTAGAATCTGTGTTACCTAAGTCTTTTGAAAATGAATTAGTAACAGACATCTTAACTATTATGTCTTGTTATTCAGCTAAAATTTATGGTAGAAGAAGTCATATGACTAAGAAGAATAAAGAAAATGAAGATAAACAGAGCATATAAGGTAGAATTGAATCCGAATAACAAACAACGAACTCTTCTTGAAAAGAGTGTCGGATGTGCTCGGTTTGCTTATAATTGGGGATTGAATGAACGTATAGAACTTTATAAGTCGGAAAAGAAAACTTTAACTGCTATAGATCAACATAAGATACTTTGTTCTATAAAGAAAACAGATTATCCTTGGATGTATGAAGTGTCAAAAATGGCACCACAAGAGGCTTTAAGAGATTTAGATACTGCCTTTAAGAACTTTTTCAGAGGTTTAAAACAAGGTAAAAAAGTGGGTTTTCCTAAATTTAAAAGTAAACATAATGATAAAGATTCTTTTAGAATTTCTTATGGATTCTATGTAACTAATTCGACAATTAATATTCCTAAAGTCGGTAGAGTAAGACTGAAAGAAAAAGGATATATACCCACTAAAGATGTTAAGATAAACTCTATGACAGTCTCTAAAGAATCTGATAGATGGTATATCTCGGTACAAGTCGAACAAGATATACTTGAACCTACGAATCAAATCGAATCAGTTTTAGGCGTTGATGTAGGAATAAAAACATCGGCTACTTGTTCTAATGGAGATGTGTTTGAAAATCCTAAGTATCTTAATAAAACAAAGAAAAAATTAGCTCATGCTCAAAAGAATTTGGCTCGTAAGAAATTTAATAAGGAAACTAAAAGATCAAGTAATAATAGGTTAAAAAGTAAATTAAAAGTACAAAAGATATATAAAAGAATCAGTAACCAAAGAAAAGATACTCTTCATAAGATGACAAGTATTTTGGCGAAAACCAAACCAAGATACATTGTTTTAGAAGATTTAAATGTTTCTGGTATGATGAAGAACCATAAATTAGCGGGAGCTATAGAAGATGCTTCTTTTAATGAAATTAAAAGGCAACTAATATATAAGACTTCATGGTATGGTGGTTCTATAATCGAAGTAGATAGATTCTTTCCTTCAAGTAAGATGTGTTCTGTCTGTGGTTATTTAAAAGAAGACCTTACTTTAGAAGATAGGATTTATATATGTGATTGTGGAAATGTCATAGATAGAGACTTAAATGCTTCTATTAACTTAGAAAAGTATGGATTAATTAAACTTAAAGATACCGATAGTTTGTCGGGAATTAAAGCCTGTGGAGAAAGTGTAAGACTTCAAGATGCTTGTATAGATCAAGAAGCAGTTTCTATGAAGCAGGAAGAAAACATCAAATGTTCAATTTGAGTAAGTTTTTCAGAACGGAGATGAAATGAAATACATTATTAATAAAGAAATAAAACCAAAACCTCCAATTGGTCGTATAATTTATCTATATGATTTACATACATGTTTATGATGAATCGTCGGTATGCTACATGGGGACCCTGGTATTGGAGTACTATCCATGCGTATAGGGATGAATCAAATCATATATGCGCCCTCTTATGCGCCAGCGTATAAAGTACTATCCATGCGTATAGGGATGAATCGTAAAAAAGGTTGCAATTTTCAGCAAACCTGTAGTACTATCCATTGATATTGTTCAACAATTAAATTTAAAAAGTTGTTGACTTGGAATGAGTTTTGATATATTTTATTATTAAAGATGAAAATATATCAAAAATTAAAATACAGGAGGACATATGAATCGGTTTCTGAGTAAAATGGAGATGGTAAATTTCATTGAGAATTATCGTGGTTCTTCTTTTGTTTCCATTAAAATTGTTACTTCTCCCAAACTGAATAAATTTGGCAGAGAATCTGGTCTTTCTATTTTTGAGAAATTGGGAATCAATCCTGAGAATGTGCAAAAATTTTCTGAATTCTCTGGTGGTATTGGTTACAACTATGAAAAGGGAATAACCAATAAATTGATCAGAGAAGGAAAAGATCCTTCTGCTTATCAAAAAGGCGAATCGTGGCATGTGCCTTATAGAGATTCCAAAACCATCAGGCAACACAAACGTACTGGCGAATTGTATTTTTACGTATACCTTAATGCAAATAATCCCTACAAATCTCGTTACATTGACAAATCCACAGGAACAGAGATTTCTGCAGATATGCTGAAAGAGTTTCTTCCCATTAAATCTGCTCCAAAGAATCAGGGCGTAGAAGAAGGAAATGAACTGCAGGTACGTACTTTGAAACTTGATTCTGTAAAAGAGATTCATGCCTTTGGTGATTGCTATATTCTAGGTTAATTAATATTTCTAAACAATTAACAAGAGGTAATGTATGAAAAAGATATTTTTATTTTCATCAATCCTTCTCTTCACTTGTTCTATTTTTGCCAATTATTATGATGGTTTCAGTCAGTTGATCAATAATAATTCTATTTTAATCGATTCGGTTGAGAATAAAATAATTCTCACAATAAAAGAATTCAATGAACAGATAAGTCAGATTGAGGGATATAGAAGTGGACAATATTCCAAGTTCTGTATTATTGATGATCCCGGTTTTTTTCAAGTATTTAAATGTATATCAGATTCAGATTCCTTTTATATTTTATATATGCCACATCCTAAATATGAAATACATTGTGATAGTAATGAGTGTTTTAATGCCACTTATTTATTGATAAAGGTTAAGAATAGAAAAATATTAAAGGTCAGGGGTATTCCTCAATATCCTTGTCGCACAAGCGAATTGAACACCAATGGTATTACATTTGTAAATAAAAATATCTATGTTTTAGGAAGGAAAGAATTTTTTAATGGAATGGGATATTCTTGGGTACCAGAAATCATAAAACTGGATTTCGATTTGAATATTCTAAATCGTAATTCTTATGGTATTGAGTACGAAATAAAAGGGACATTATTTTATCGTTTTGATGTTGATGGAAACTATCTTAAAGCATATACAGAATGGAATCCATATGGTCGATTTAAAGTTAAAGTTTGGTATGTGAATCTTCAAACTGCTGAATTAATAATCAAAGAAGAAATCATTGATCCTACCACTTCAATAATTCATAAGGTGAAACGTACTCCAAGAAAAGATATTCCCAAAAAATCTTATAATCTGCTTGGTCGGCAGGTAGATAAAAAGAATTTCAATCTCAAAAATTTCAAATATGTAGTGTGGTATTAAATGAATCAAAAGTATTTTCCGATTACTCATGTTGAATAAAATAACAAAATTTCTTTCTGATTTTGTTTTTAAAATTAATCAACCTTTTTGAAAAAAAATGTTGACTTCCAAAATAAAATATATTATCTTTAGTTATTAATGTATCAATTATACAAGAGATATATGGTAAGACAACCCACTCAATATATGAACAAATAGGACACACTTCTATGGAACTCAATAAATGTAATTGTAATAAAACAGAACTAAAAGATTATCTGTTAATGATCAAAGTTCCGATCAAAGCAATTGATGATATCGATGCCAGAATGAAATTATCTGAAATAAAGAAAAATCCTAAATTTTATATTCACAATGGAGAAATAAAGTTGCAGGAGATTTTTAAAGATCAACCTCCGAGACATGTGAGAATTTAAATGCTTATACAACTTTCAGAAATTGAAAATTATTTAGATTATGTTAATAATAAATATTCATACTTATCTAAAATCAAATTCTATTATAATGATTATTAATTTTGGTAGTGGATCTAGTATAGGAAAATCCAAATAATTTTTAACAAAGGAGAATGAGTATGAAAATATCTCATAAAGTTAAAGTTACCATGACAGGTAGTGAAGTAAAAGAAGCATTGGTTGCTTTTTTGAAATCAAAAAATGTAAACATATCAGATATCAACGATAATATTTTTCTCGATGATGATGAATATGATCCTATTGATTTGAGTAATACTAGTTTCGCTATAGAAACTGTTGTGAAAGATAATTTTCATCCTTCTTTTAATAATATGTTTCAATCACAGTCTACAACAAGGGTAGGTAATGTAAAGAAGGTGAAACGTATTCAGTTGAAGGATTTGAGTGCTCCATCAAAATTTCGTTATCTGGATAGAGAATTCCAGATCGAGGGACATCTCGGTGATAAAATTCTCTGCAGGAGATTGACTGACAATAAAAAAATTCAGTACAGCAAAAAGAATTACGTTGAGGTAATCTCATAATTCTATTCTCTTGAAAGGAGACGTTATGTCTACAGCAAATGTAGTATCTCTTAATGACAGAGTTGAGGCAAAAGTATTTGGAAACCTTGTTGTCTCTCCTGCAAATTTTCACAAAGCTGGATTGAAGGCAAAAAGAGATACGTATATCTGGAGAGGAAAAAGATATCTGAGAATCAGTGCTGTAAAAATTCTGAATACATTCCGTAAGAGTTGATTTGGATAGTAGACAGATGAAAATAAAAGTGGTTGATTAATCAACCACTTTTATTTATTTTTCTCTTCTTAACATCTGCATCAACAATTTTGGAATAAACCATTGTTAAGTGATTTATTTTTTCGTTGAGTCTGTTAATCCTTTTCATATCTTCTGCCATTCTTTTTTTGGCTTTACGAATGGAAATAACTACTCTGGATTCTAAACGTTTTTTAACAGCAGATACTGCCTGATCAGATATACCCAAATATTCAGCAACATATTTTTGTCTGTAACCATCAGAAAGCATAGCAAGAGCACACTGGCTTCTGGAATTATATTCTTTTCCTCTGTAAACTGCTTTCTTAGACATTATAATCTCCTTTTAAAATTTTTGTATTTGAAGTTTTTGGAAAATCTTTATAGGTCTTCCTGAAAGAGAATGATCAAAAAGAATACCAAATGAATTATATTTTAAATTCGCTTAAAACATCAAATTATTGTGTGTTTAAATCTTGATTAAAATTTATTTAACCGTTAAAATAATAGTAAATATGAGAATTATTTTCTTATTTCCAGGAAAGGTTAAATAAAGAAATGGTGAAAAATGTGTTGATTTGTATGGTATAGATATTGATCAATAAATTATTAAAAAAATAGTTGATTTTATATTTCCCATAATATATTTTATTAATATAGATTGAATGATGATTTAACGAACATAGAGGAGGCATAATGAAGTACTCAAGATTTCAGGAAGCGATTTTCTCTGGAGTAACTGATACCACAGATAACATGATAATCAATGCCGTTGCAGGATCTGGTAAAACTACTACCCTGATCGAGATTATGAAGCGTGTGAACAGTAAGGTCAATTTTTTAGCATTCAATAAGAGCATTGCTGATGAACTTGGTCGCAGATGTCCTGCTCACGTTGATTGTTCTACTCTTCATTCTGCCGGATTGAAAGTGGTTCGACAGAGATTTGGTAACGTAAGAATTGAAGCAAACAAAATCGACATTATTATGGCAAATTATTTGCCATTGGAAATACAGAAATCAATGACTCCTGATGAAAAGTCTGCAAGATATGAACTGAGAAGTTTAATCAGAAATATGGTCTCTAAAATCAAAAACACTCTTGTAGATTATACGAACGTAAAGGCATTACAGGAGATTGCTGATTACTATGCCATAGATATAGATCTTTCTGAACATCATGATAAAATTATTTATGTAATGGAAAAGTCTATCAATGATACACAGAACATCGACTTTGATGATATGATTTTTATGCCTGTTCATTATAAGATAGTCACAAAGTATCCTTACGATTACATTTTAGTTGATGAGTCTCAGGATCTAAATCTTACACAAATTGATTTGATTCTCAGTCTTGTCAAAAAACCAAATGGTAGAGTAATTTGTGTTGGAGATCCTAAACAGTCTATCTATGGTTTCAGAGGTGCAGATGCTCAAGCAATGGAAAGAATAAAATCTATTCTCAATGCAAAGGAATATCCTCTCTCTGTATGTTACAGATGTCCATCAAAACATCTGGATCTCATCAGATCTATAGTTCCTCAGATTGAGGCAAGAGAAGATGCTCCTGAAGGAATTCTGGAACATATCACAGAAAAAGAGTTTGTTGATAAAATTATACAGGAAACTAACCCTTTAATTCTTTGCCGAACCAATGGGTACATGGTTTCTTTTGCTTTATCACTTCTCAGCAGAGGATACAAAGCAATAATAAAAGGCAGAGATATCGGTGCAAATCTGATTGCTCTTGTAAAGAAACTGAAAGCATACACAATGGAAGAGTTTTATGAGAATCTCGGAGATTGGCAGTTGAGAGAAATCAGCAAACTTGATAACAGAAAAATTCCTGCTCCTCCATCAATGTATGATCTGATCGATGATAAATATCAGACATTGAATTGTATAGCAGATCAGTGCAAATCTGTAGATGAGATAATCAATAAGTTAACAAATCTCTTCACTGATGATACTACAAACTCTTTCACTTTCTCAACAGTTCACAAGGCAAAAGGTTTAGAGAATGATACAGTATATATTCTTGCTCCTCACTTGTTGCCGATGTCAAGAAAAAATCAGACAGAAGATGAGTTTGTTCAGGAAAAGAATATAAAATATGTGGCATATACCAGATCAAAAAATAAACTGGTAATAGTGCATCCTGAAAAGAGCGGAAGATAATTCTTCCGTTCTTCTCTTCTTTGAGAGGATAACATGACTAAAGAAGCAAAATTAATACATTGGTGGTCTTCTCCTGAAGTTATCAGGATTCAATGGGATACTGATAGAGTATATGATTATTTTCTCGATTCAATCAGTGACATCAATAAATTCTTTTATATCAAAAGTAAGGCAGGAATCAATAAGGCATCTGCTTGGTTAAATAAAAATTCATACAAAACTGTGAGGATTAACATGGATAAGATGGCACAAGATTTGACAATTGAGAATTTCAAAGAACTTCTGTCTCATCCTAAATGGAAGGAAACAGATCCTCATTCAAAAGAATATGTATTCGAATATCCGGTAATCAAGAATTCGGATAGAATAGTAGTAAAAGTCTGTTCATCCATTTCAAAAGACTCTGGTGAAAGAAGAGCAAAAGGCAAGGATGCAATTCGCATTTTCGCAATTGATCTTGATGCACCTGCAGAGAAGAGAGGAATTGTAAAGTCTCACAGAGTTTATAGAACAATAAACTGGAGAGACAATTTCAAGAAAACTTTTACAGAAGTTTTTAAACTTGCTGTAGAAAGAGTAAAGAGAAGAAATGGAAAACAGTTCTAAACAAAAGTCAATTCATGCAATATGTCATAAGTGTAAAGCAGAATATTCTTATGATGATATTGCATTTATCAAATGTAAGATAGTTTGTAAAAACTGTATATATCTCAAAACAACCAACAATACGAAGGAGGATGTATGAACACATCTATCAGATTTTTAATTTCCTTATGTTTAGCAATCTCAATTGCAGGAGTAAATTGTGTTTCTCCAGTGAGTCCTACAGAAGAAATTCCTGCTATTACAGGAATAAATGTCACAGGAAAGATTTTACTCAAGGATAATACTCCTATTAAAGGAGCAAAGGTTTCTTTGCTGAAATCTGATTTGTCAGCAGTTACAGATTCAACTGGAACTTATTACATTACCAGTTGGATATGAAAGAGAAAACGATACTATGAAAATAGTATACTCTGAAGAAATGGATACTCTGGTAACTAAATTGGTGGTTCCGGTAGTTGAATAAAAAATTAAAAAATATGTTGATTTTGGTATTGTTTTTGATGTATTTTATATGTAGTTTTAATCGACATATTTGAAAGGAGTTTTCAGTGAAATACGTAGATTCTTCTCTGTTTCGGAATAGGGTTGAAAAAAACAATCTTAATCCTTCTGAGTATTTTACTCAGAAAGAACAGATGGAAAAAATTGAAACAAAGATTTCTGAAGCACTTCAAGTGCTTCAGAATCGCTCTGATTCTGAAATGGTTGCTGAGGTAGTTTATTTCGTGCTGTCAAAACAGCATAGAACGCACCAGCAGTCCATTGTAAGGACTTTATTCAATGTCTTGAAGAAATATGCAGAGACAGGATCTGACCTTAGAAATGCCTCTGCGGTTGAATGGGCAAAGAAAGCAACAGATCCCTCTGTTGTCGGTGAAACATATTTTCCTTATATTTAATTATAGGTAGTTGAAACATGATTGATATTAACAAATCATATAAAACAAAGTCTGGAAAACGAGTAGTTGGATTATGTTATAAACCTTTCAATTCTCAAGGAGAACTAGTTACATATCCTATTAAAGGATCGATTGTTGAAAAAGAAAAACCTCTGCGTTTACGATATGAAATTTGGAGTGAAAATGGTATAGTTGATGTTGTCTGGGGAAAAAGAAGTTCTGACAATCTTATTGAAGCGTAAAGGAGAAATTATGTTTGATTATCTTACAATTGGTTCTTCTCCAATTGAGGAAGATTGTGTTCAGGTCAATCCCAATGTCAACTATATTCCTGCAATGAAAGAGGAATGTAGTCGGTTCAAAAAATTACTGGAAGAAAAATTTCCCATACCAGAAAATTTGGTGGGAAAAGTTTACTTTCAGATAAAATCGTTTCCGCATGACTTCGGGACTTATTATGAGGTTGTTGTCATGTATGATGATAAAAACTCTGATGCAGAAGAATTTGCTGTTAATGTGGAAAATAAAACTCCATTAAAGTGGAATGATTCAAATAATGAAACCTTGTGATATTTGCTTAACAATTGTAGAAGTGATATTGGAGGATTAAATCTATGAACATTTTTAAATTTCATAATCAAAATCCCAAAGGAAAGAAAGTCTCTGACTGTGTTGTCAGAGCAATCTCCTATGCCATGGGTAAATCGTGGTATGACGTATATGATGATCTTGTGGTATTAGGTCGAAAAATTGGTGATATGCCTAACAATAAACCTGTCTTTTCTAAGTATTTAGAAAATTCAGGTTGGATAAAGAATAAGATGCCAAGACATGACGATAACACTCGATATACTCTTTATGATTTTGCCAAGGAAAATAATAAAGGTATATTCATTGTTTTAATTGCCCATCATCTTACAGTTGTAGAAAATGGGCAGATTATTGATACCTGGAACTGTAATAAATGTGTAGGAAATTATTGGACTAAATGGAGGAAAAAATGAAAATCATTACAACAAAAGAACCAGTTATGGGTATTGTTGAATACAAAGACAAAATAACATATAAGACTGAAGATGGTCAGGAATTCTCCAATGAAATTTCAGCAATTAACCATGAAGAAAAACTTAACAAAAGAAAAAATTTTGCCAAAAAATATAAATTAGATCACATTGAATTAGGTGGAGAATTTTACGATGCCATCTTTATTACAGAACTAACAAAAGAAACAGAAACAGAAATAGCAAAATATTATAGTAGAAAAATATACCATTTATCTGAAGGATGGAATCTGATTCATATAGATGATTCTGGTGACCACTTTTGTATTAATCGATATGATCCAATAGAAATACTTCGGTGTATGGAAGAAGAAATTCAGAATCTTAAGAATCTCTTGAACAAATGAAGGATGCCTGTTGCAAACCAGATGAAGTAATGGAATTTAACTTTGGTAAGATTTCATAACTTTGAAGGAACGGTTGAGATTCTATTCAACATATAATGTTAAATCTGACAAAGATCCTTCCTATATTATTGATGGAAGAAAAGCATATAAAGTAGTTGGATTCGCTGAAACAGATGAGGAAGCATATAAAAAGTGTCAAGAAATAAATTGGTTTGTTGTTCACGAAGGAGAAAATGAATTTCATAATCTTTGTGTAGAACAACAAACTTATCCTATTACAATCAATGAAATTGTAATTAATACTATTGAAGAAAAAATGGAATTCATCAATTCTTTACATATCTAATTTCAAAGGATAATTATTCATGAAACCGAAGGAATATATTTCCAAGTACAACATGAATGGAATTCATTCATTCAACCACAATCATTTTGTTGCTGATCTTTCAAACGATTTTATGGCATTGTAATTTAATTGGAATCTTTATTGTTTTCATTTTTAAACTGTTCTTCAATTTCTTTAAGCTTTTTACGTCTATTTGAATTTAACCAAGTCATTATAATCCTTTTTAATTATTTATATAAAATTAATTAAATTAAAGATAATATA
>Ga0208198_1001659_pt1 | contig 18693 bp, 19 predicted proteins | sample AD_JPNTR2_MetaG_FD_184446 | JGI IMG/M metagenome (GOLD analysis project Ga0208198, IMG submission 184446) | Active sludge microbial communities of municipal wastewater-treating anaerobic digesters from Japan - AD_JPNTR2_MetaG (SPAdes) (version 2) | ecosystem: Engineered > Bioreactor > Anaerobic...
TGTAAATCGACTCAACGTTTTTACCCGCGCCAGTTACGTTTTCGTCGAGCGCAATGCGGCCATACTTAATCTTTTGAGCATCATCAATAGCGCCGGATAATCGCTTATTGGGTAGCGTCGACTGCCACGACTCCATGGCCGCTAGATCGTCAAGCTTCCCGACTTTCCCAAGTAGCTTTTTGGCGGCGTCTTTACCAGCTCGACCCGCTGCGCTAAGACCCGCTCCAGCAACCGTTGCGCCAGCACCGACAAGCCCGCCAGTTAGTGCGCCATACCCGACACTCGCCGCAAGTTTTTCGGCTGTTAGCTCGGATTCTCCGATGACATCCTCTTCCACCGCTTGCGCCGCGCCCATAAGCGCACCTTCTGCGGCTGCCCCTAGTCCATGCGATAACGCGCGACCAGCGAGTGACGTTGCTCCAGTACCAAGTGCCTTATTAACAACCGCAGTTGTTGCGCGACCTGCCGCACTAATTCCGCGTGGGACAGCTCCCGCGACGCGCGCCGTAGCGGCTCCTGCTCTTGCCAATCTCGCAATTGTTGATGCGCCCTTTGCAGCGCGAGCAGCTGTAGCAGCCGCTCCGGCTACGGACGCCACACCTCCGGCTGCGCTAGCGGGAGCGGATGCACCGAGTGTTAATAGCGTCGGCAGGACAAAACCAGCAACATCACCCACGGTGCGCGCGGTAGGATTTGCTTCGCGCTGGCCTTGCTGTTCTTCTTGGGTTTCTAACCCAAGCCACTGCATGGCCTTCGAGTACATGCCAATCGATGGCATATCTAACGCGGCTTCAACACCTGTTCTTAACTCTCGATCACCATACTTTTTTTGTATCTCGTAATCGTGGATCTCTTTGGGCTCAGCCAACCGCACCGCGCCGCGATCGATATTATCCTGTAACTCGGTCTCCGGAACTGTTCCCAGTTCTCCGGTGTCGTTGATAACGATCGGTATGCGTTTTGGCTCAGCCATTACAGTCCTACTTTTACACCGGAACTAGGCGCAGTTTTACTCCTAAGATTAATCGACGTTGCATGTTCTTTGACCATGTTTTGCACGATTTCCTTGGCCCTGCGGATATTCCCACCTTTTTGCACAAAAGACATTGGGTCTGTTAAGAAGTCGTCAACCATGGCGCGGTCACCTTCCGATAATGCTCCAAATGCAACTTGCGGTAGTCCTTTGTACAACGCTCCAGCAAATGACCTAATCTGAGTCGATTTGGTTTTTAGATTTGAATATAACCCTGGTACTTTAGCCGCTCCGCGTTCAAGGAAGTTCGTACCTTCTGCGAGTTTTTCCATGTCATCAATGGCTTTGATGGTAGCTTGGTAAGTTGGCAATGCTTCCCTAAAACGTCGTGCATCCGGCTCACTTGGCGCTTGTCCTTCGTAGCCAGTGACCGACATCGCCTTTGCATCCTTGCCCTTTTCGTATTCGAACTTCTCCCGTTGCAGCTGCTCGCCTGCCGTAAGCCCGCCTGTAGCCTGATCCTTTTGATACTGTAAATATTGCGCTGGCGTTACGTGCATCTTGCCAAACGGCGTAGCAACCCACGGGCGCTCTTTCACGCCTTGCGATGCTGCTTGTGCATTCTTCTGAGCCATGACCTCTTTGTTCGTCATGATTTGCTGATTGATGTTCGCGAGAACTTCTTTGGCTTTTTCTTTAAGCTCAACGTTCTTAGTGCGATTCGCCACTTCTTCGATCTTAAGCTTGGCGCCCTCTAAGTACTGCGATGAGGCTAACGTTTTCTGGTCGTCAATATCCGAAATCATTTGTTTCTTCATATCGCTGGATATCTTTAGACCGGAAACATATTCTTTTTTGCGCTCTATGTTTGCATTCTGGACTTGTATATTTTTTTCCATCATCGCAATTACAGGTGCCGCCGAGTGGCTTATAAGCATGCCGAGAATTGCCACAAAACCATCTCCGACGTTCTCAAACCCGCCAGATACTTTTGCGTTCCGTACCTCTTCTAGTGCTGCGTCGTGCTTTGCTATTGTCGCCTCGTACGCTCTTGTGCCTGCTTCTCTTTGCTCGTCTAACTTAGCTTGTCTATCTGCTATTTGTTTCTGCGTATCTCCATAGATTTTAGATATCTCACCATAACCTTCACCTTGCCCTTCAATCCCTGCTACTTTGGCTTCTTTCTCCACTTGCTGTTCATTGATCACCGCTTGCTGATAATCTTTTGTACGCTGTGGAACGCCGCCGCCACCCGTGCGCACGTAGTCAATGCCGCCAGTAATAGGCTGATCTGGCACAACTTGTATTTGTGGTTGCTCTTGTGGCTGACGTTGTAACTGCGCAGGCTCTTGCGCAGTTGGCGCAACCATGGCCGCAGGTTCTGGAGCACCACGCCACATGGGCTCACCACGATCTGCTGTATACGGTGTAGCTGATACAACATCCGGAGAAGGTGTTGGCGCTGGAACCGTTGATTGCAACTCTTCTGGCCGCACCGGTGCAGACATTAAACCAGGCGCGTCTTGCGGTGTTTCGTATAGCTTTTCGGGCGCTGATTCCATTACTGGAGGCGCAACCGACATAACTTCAGGCGTGTACTGCAGCGCCTTTTTTTGTTGATCTGGATTCAGAAGGTTAAAATCTACGTATAGATCACCCCCTGCCTTGGTTTTTACCTTTTGGATATTGGGTCTTGGATCAGCCATTACATTATCCCACCAGGTCGCTTTTTAAGCGCCTGAGCATACTGCATCATTTCGCGTCCATATCGTGCTGCATCTTGCGGTACATACGGCGGATTTTGTTCAAATAACTGCATCGCTGGTTGCCTATCCATTCGCTTATTCTCGGCACCAATCACGTTGAATAGATTCTTTGCATCGGATGGACTTAGAGTTTGCCCGCCTTGATACTTTTTCTTCGGGCTGAAAAACTGTGTTCCTGGAACGTTATCATCTACAAGTACCGTGCTACCGTTTGTCTTGATTGACACACCATCCGGTGCCGGGATGATCGGGCCGTTAGATATATCATCACGCCTAACCTTGCCGGATTCGTCTAAGTATCTACCAAGCTCAGCGCTATGTTCCTTAGATGCTTTTACCGCAGCAGGAATTGATTTGTATGACGCAAACTTCTGACCGCTTTTCAGCGCAGCCGTTACAGCGTCTCGATCACCAAGCGATTTCATACCCCAGATGCTCGGTATGTTCGTAGGCTTCCCTCCGTTTAGGCGCGGGTCCGTTACTGTAATACCCATTTCTGTTGCAACGTCACCTGATGGAGTGCGCAATATCGGTCTACCAGTCAGCGGATGGTTTTCGCCCGTTGCAATCAACGATTGTCTATCGTCGCTGCTTATGGCTCCAACGCCCGTTTTATTCTCCAACTCCTTGATGCGATTTGCTTGCTCTGATGCATTCGCAAGTAATGCAGATACTGCTGCATTTGGATCAATCGTTTTTACATTCTGGCCTTTGAACGATTTTGTTTGGACAATCGTTTTACCAACAGGGGTGTGTTCCAAATCTTGTGCGATTACTCCAACTCTACCACCAGGCGGACCGTATCCTTTTTTATAGTCAAATGTAACAGGTGTAACCTCTGACAGTTGGTCCGAAACAGAATCTACATGGCCTATGTTTTTCTTTGCGCGCTCGTCTGATACCAGAGACGCAATTGTTCCTACAAGGCCCAATAGCCCATCATCGCTTTTTTTCTCTGGTAGCGTTTGTGGTAAATTCGAACCTCCATAGGTATTCGATGCCGATGACATTTTACTAAATGGTTCAATCGCGGAACTTATACCTGACGTTACTCCGAAAGCGTTAGATATCGAGTTAAACGCAGAGTTGCCAACGGGTTGTATATTTTCCTTTGCCTTCTCATCTGAGATTTTACCCAACACCGAACCCTGTAACAGATCCATCGCGCTTTTGTCTGATTGTATCTTGGCCGCGCTAGCCTGCGCTTCTCTTGCCATTTGCAGGTCGTTGTTCATTTTAACGTTTGACAGCTCCATCTGTTTGTTTGCGATGTCTCCGCCCTGCATCAACTGAGAATAACCCATCGTATTTTGCCTAACGCTATTAGCGGCCGCATCGTTAGCGGCTGATTGGTTAAGCGCATACTGTCCATAGGCTCCGCGCGCACCGGCCATCTCTTGCGCGCGCATTGCTGCGCCTTGACCTGCTAGGTTTTGTTGACCTTCCATAGTTTTTCCAGCTAGATCGGCTTGCTGGCTAGCGTTTTGAAACATCGCCGCGCGCGCCAATGCAGGGTTGTAACTGCGGGCAGAGTTAACCATAGATTGATTTTGGTTAAACATTTGGTTGCCTTGGCGGCGTGCAACATTCTCAAGATTTTTAGATTCATTTTGCAACATTAATTGCGCTTGGCTTGGCGCTTTTCCTTCAGCGGCATCACGCATTAGGTTATATGCGTTTTGATCTATCTGCCTGTTGTCATACTTTTTTAATTCTTCTTGCGATCCTTGTCGGAACTGGTCCGCTTGCAAAGACTTATCAACACCCTGCTGTTGTTGAGCCATCGCCGCTTGACTGTTTTTTGTTCGCTCTTGCGTCATCTGGGATATTTGTCTACCCAGATCTTTACTGTTTGGATCTATTCCCCATTCCTGGAGTTGTCGCGCAATATTTGGATCGCTGTTTTTACCAAAAAAACGCGCCTGAAAATCTTTGTTTTTCGCTCCTGCAGCAAGAGATTTGTTTACCTCGTATGCAAGCGAATCTAATGTTTTTTGTTGCGTTGCTTGTTGTTGCGCGAACGTGGCATAGTTAGATTTTAACTGTCTATAGTCGCTTGCGGCATATGGATCTACTGGAGCGTAATCTTTTCGGTTCGTGGAAACCTGACCACCATATACAATAGATGGATTCTGTGGAGTTGGTAGTTGTGCATACTGATTTGGGTTTTGTTTTATATATCCTTGGTCCGCCATAACTACCCCTATACGTTTGCTGTCTTTGTTTGTGGCAAGCGCGCGGCGCCGCCTCGTTGTGCAATCTCTATCGTCATGCCTGATAGCTTCGCTCCCATCGTCGCAGTGGCGGATGAATCCATACCTATGCGCACCTCGATTGATAGCGATTGCATTTTTTGTGTTGCAGTTCTCGTTCGAAACTGTATTGGAACACCGATCGTGTAACCTTGATTGTATTGCGCGGTGAATGTACTAGATTCAACTAATGTATCGTTGAAGTCACGATATAGATTTAACGTTGTTTGATGCAAGCTACCAGCTACAGATAACATCGAATCTAGAAGACATACGATCCTACGTACACGCGTCAATGACTGTTGCGAACCAAAGTTTAGCCAACCAGTGCGAACGTATGCATACCAAGTTACTGCTGCGCCATCAAAACGCGTGTCTGTATATAGCGTGTTTGACTCGGTTGCTACGCTTGGGTAGTTGTTATAGATGTATATCCCGTAGTACAGCTTATCTGTACCAGATGGTGCGCAAATTCCAGATATATATGAACATACGTCATTTTTCCAAATCGCCCATGTTTGGTGCGTCCTGTCATATACCAAAAGCCTAGCTGTGCCGGTTGATGCTATCGTTTGTGCAACGGTCCCGCTATACACGGAGAAGACTACATGACTACGATTACTTGTTTCGATGTTCGACGCAGCGATAAAATCATATCCTGCAAATGGGGAGATTGGTTGACCAATGTTTGCAATCTGACCCTGTGAAAATAATTGCGGGCCATTATCGCTTACAAACCAAATACCATCTGTCGTTTGAGTCGTAGCCCTAGGCCATTTGCATCCGACAGATTGGCTAACTGGTTGCCACTCGGAAAAGTTAGCGCCTTGACCAAGGTCATTCGCTGGCTGTCCTGATGATATGTATGTTGCAGTCTTTTTAAACGCCACAAGCAATTGATCTTTGGCTTTTATCTGAACGATATCTCCACCGAGATCATTTATTAAAAGCTCATTGAATACGCTAAGCTCAGCTGCTTCATCCTGCGAATATGATTTGCTGTATAAGATCCTATTGCTTTCACTATCAATAACGAACACCCGGTTTTGGTAGCTACAAATAGCGCTGACGCTCGGCCACATGTCATTCTCTAACGCGCCACCGGTCGTATACAACGTTCGCCTAGCTGATATCGTGGCATCAGAATCAGCGAGGATGACCGTTACACTGTTATTCCAAGGATTGTTATCAATTTCATATGCTAGGTAATATGTGTATGCATCTGATGCAGTTGTTCGATAGACGCATAGTCTAACGGGAACGCCAGATACTTCTTTGCCAGTTAGTGTCAGCGTTTTCAAAGTTAATGTAACGCGCAGATTTCCCGCAGAAGGCGTTAATGTGACAGGTGACGCCGGTCGCGATCGATGAACGCGACCCTTCGCATCATACCATTCGTAGCAATATGTTATATTTAATGCCGATGCTGGCAGTCCCGCACCGGCAGATAGCACCGCGCCCTGAAAATGTGGCGTATGATGATAACCGGCCTCGAATATCCTTTCGCCATCATATATGGATGGCGCTGCGCCTGTTAAGAATAAATGATCTGTGTTTTCAAAACATTGATATGAAGATTTATTCCTATTATCTAAATTTATAAATAAATGCCTAAATTGATAATTATAGACATATCCGGTTAGAAATCGTTCTGTGAAGCACAGCTGAACATATCCACCGGTTCCATCAGTATTACCAACATAGTTCGCCCCTGAAGCATTGTATACATAGACGTCGTAGCAATAGTTAATATAAGTAGCTCGATCGCTACGTTCTAGCCCGTACTTTGCAATAACACGGGGGACATATCGATTTGTTTGGAGCGAAACAGTCGCCACTGTTTCATATTCATACAAAACAATCTTGCTGTTTTTTTTCCCGACGGCATCGCCACCAGTGGTTACATAATTGCGGTCCTCCAATACAACACATGGGCATCCATCAATTAAAAATCCACGTGACGATACTATTTGATTATAAACAGTATAGCGCGCAGACGATGATATCTCCGCTCCACTGGATGCGTTGAAGCACGACGATATTGTGGCATGGGGAGACGTCGCGCTCGCGGCGCTGCGCCCCGATATCCATATCCTAACGTATGTCGACCCTGATGTTGTATCTTCAGACAAAGCGCATTCAAGTACGCTTGGATCATATGTTGCGGTAAAGGTCGCAACAATGGCTGTGGCCGCGAAGAGCGTCGCGCTAAGTGACGTGTTGAATCCAACTATGTATGACGCATTGGCAATATTATAGACAACATAATATCCAGAACCTGCAATGTATTTTAGACGCATCGAATACGGGATTACCGCAGCGCCGCTTGATCTCGTTGCGCCAGCTCCACCAGTAGATGTATACGTTATTACTGTAAGCGTTGGTGCAAGATCCATATATGCTAGCGAAAAAGGAGTTGCTGCCGACGTTGTTTGATCCCCGTGTAAATCCCAGTTCCCAGCAGATGCTGTGAATACGTTTGTAACCGTAACAGTTGACGAAATTGTCGGTGCGCCGGTTGCAAAAGAACTAATCGGTAAAAACGATATATTAATCTGAGTATTGAAATTTGTCTCATCCGGATATGCTAACGCAACGGCTGTTTCGGATGGAGCGATAACCAAAGCCGGTGTGCCAGTCTTTGTCGAGTTTGTTGTTGATGCACGGTCTACGACAAACAGGTTTACAACTTGTTCATTTGTATTGACGTCCCAAACATCAATGCATACTTCGTTGTACGTTGTTTTACTTCGCAAGCATGGGCGGACATAGTAGTTCCCGACGCGCACGATGCCGTAATGATATCGAATATCCACGTTCGTTGAATCCGCGACGAATGAAGACCCTGGCCCTTGCTCGATTGCATGAGGGAAATGAAATCCTTGGTACGTCTGAACTGAATTTGATATCGCTGAATCGTGCGATAATACTCGATGTTTATGATGACTGAGCACCTGCGATTTATAACTGTAAAGCGCGGGTGGAGAGTCCGAAACCGTGGTTCCAGTCGCACCGATGGAATCATTGGCATAGTAACCCTGCTCGCCCTTATCGCGATATGTTTGCCCATCGAACGCGCGAATTCCAGGGCGTCGATCATATCTGCCTGGAGCAGATACAATGACATTCTCCATCCGAATGAGATTGGGTGCTTGCACGTCCATTTCATCGGAATGCATGTCAAGCTTTCCGTTCATTGGGAAATCCTGGACGCCGTACTGTATCGCCATCAAAACACCCAAATCGTGACGGTGCATGCAACTGATGCACGGATATTAATAAACAGAGACGTGTCGGCAAGAGTTGGCTGATCGCCATGCGTTAGCAAATAGTTGCTAGACTTAACAACAATGTAACCTTTGTACGCACGCCCAAGTTTATGTGTGATGCTGTTACCATTTGCTCCAGTAACCAGCGCTTGATCGGCTATCAACACACCGTCGATGATTTCTTTGCTACCGAGCCAATTGCTTTGGTTTAGGAGCGAGTCGCCAATACGGTCGATGTCTTGATTTCCCGTGCGAATTTTTGTGATCGGTGGGATAGCCATTAATAGTAACGCCTCCATCCGTCGCGCTGAACATCGCGCACCGTTAGCACTTTATACCTATCTCGATTATTGCGGCATCGAGCAATGCGCTCCATCGCTTCTTGCTTTTCGCTCATAAATACCGATATGTCTGCCTCTTCTTTTGAGCCACCTTTGCAGCAGACATCGGCGATAATGTAATCGTCCCATCCGTTTACAGCATCGACTGTAGACGAGTCCGATGAATATCCCACAAACGGCGGGATATACCAAATCTCGCACGTGTACACCGCTTGAGGCGTAGGGCAAAATCTAAGTGTGTCACCGAATACGCAGTAAGACACATCCGATGGATCAAGCGTTGAAGACCATCCGATTGAGTTTGCAACGCGCGCAGAGTAGGTGACTGCATCATCGAGCCCAATCTTTGACATCGATAATCTATTCGACCCGTTGACTAGGTATATACCGCGAAGCTTATAAAATTGATTACTACCGCATATTGTGTTCAGCGCGTAATCGCTTGTGCCAGCAACCGTTACAAATGTTGTCTTCGCGGTGTAGTAATCCTCGCCTCGCGCATCAACAAGCAAGTCGTAGAGTTTACGGGTGGAGTTATCGATCCACCCGTTGAACTCCGTATCTGTGATAAACGTAGAGCCGACCATGTCCAGGCGCTCCCGGATCGTCGTCAGTATCGTTAGTCGCGTTACGCTATCACTCATTAATCCTCGCTACATTGTTCTACTAAGTCCTTGAATGCTTCATATGCTTTCTTTGCGTCGCCTTTTTCAGCGGCATCTAGATATGCTTGCATTAGTTCTGGGCCGTACTCCGCAGAGTCTTCCTCTTCGTCATCGCCCATTTCTTCTTTCATGCCTTTTCCCTTGCCCTTAAAGAGCAAGAGAGCGGCTGCGTTTTTGATATGATCTTTCATTAGCTTGGCCTTACGCCTTTTCTGAGCGCCAAACAAAAATCAATGCGATTGGTGGCGGCTGCGGCAATGTCTGCAGCTGCGGCCGCAATGTCTGTTGCGGTTATCGTAACCGTGCCAGTGGTGCTTAGTGTATGGGTCGTCATACACGCTGTCGCTCCGGTAGGGGTTCCCATGTGTACTTTTACATCGCAATACACGATTTCATACCAGGGTGGAGTTTTTGAAAGCGTGATAACAAACACGCCTACACCGGTTCGTGCGACGCTGAACCCTTTTCCTTTGAGTGATGTTGATGCCACGGCACTTGAACCATTTGGCGCGAAGCTACCGTAGACCATACTGATTGCGTTTGTGCGTGATTTTAATCCGAAAAACATAATTTTAATCCTTTGAAATAGGCGCCGGCCACACGGTGAGACAACAACAACACCGTGCAGCCAGCAAGTTAGAGTTATGCTGTTGGGATACCGTATGCAACACCGCAGTTGATTGGCTTGATAAGCTCGAACTGCAAGTATGTGCTCGTGCGCATTTCGTACGCGTCTTCGGTGGCCATCAAGAGCTGATCGCTACCCGACTCGTTGACGATGTCAGGGAATCGTCCGTTGACCATATTGACCTGGCAACTGTCCTTGGAGAGAGCAAACGCTTTTCCGGTGGGACATGCATAGTCAGCTACGACCGGCACGCCAAGAACTTCGAAGCCCTTGATGATCAACTCGTAGTTAGCTTTTACGTCCACGTAACGAATGTTATCCGATGCGGCGAGTCTGACAGCCTCTGCAACGCGTGGATGCGTGAAGATGATATCAGGATTACGTCCCGTTCCGGTCTGAATCTCTGTTACAAGCGCCTCGAGTGAGTCACGTGCATCGAGACCTTCTGTCGCAGCATCAACGCGCCACCCGGCAAGGTTGCGAGTATCGATGGTCCGATCGACGCCGTTGAACGAAGTCGATGTGACCGTGTTAGGAAGCCAACCCTCAAGGCCAGTGATAGCCAAGTTGGTAGATGCTTCTGCCGCGTCACCACCAACATACAGATAATCATTATCTGCAAACGAGGTGATCGCTGCAGCGCTGTTAAGCGTGATTGTCGATGTGGTGCGTCCTGGTAAGACTGCCGTGACGTAGGTTGAACCGGATCGTAGTGCGCCGCCGTCTGTGGCTGACGCTTCGATCACCATGCCAATATAAAAATTGACGTGGTCTGCTGCGTTAGACAATGTGATGACGTTGGTCGATGCTGATGCGCGTTGTCCGATCACGCCGGTACCTGACCGATAGATCTGACGGTGTGCTTTCCAGGCGACTGACTCGATCAAGCTATCAAATTTGCCTTTTGTAAGGTCAAAAAGAGCGCCCTTGGTAGACGCCGACTGAAGCATGATTTTTCGTCCCAATCGCTCCACGCCGTGAATGTCGATAGGCGACATACTGAAGCGCGATGGATTAGGTAGTTTGGCGTTTGCTTGCGCATCTGCAAAGGTGTTAGACACACCTGCTGAGAGCGTTGTTCCAACAGTCCGATACCAGACGTTTCCCGGTACGTTGTAACTGATTGGCATCCATGCCCATAATGGGCGATTCTTGAACATCTCCGTCATAACGGAAACTGGATCAAGCCATAGGTCTTTAAAGTATTTATCCGCTGTAGCGTAAACTGTAGTCATTGTAATTCCCCAAATCGTTTTGGGCTACAACCACTACAATGCTTATCTAGTACTCGTCGTTATCCATGTAGTATTTCTTAAGGATACGTGCGCGTTCTTGCATATCCGTGATTCCCTTCAGGCGATCATGGATATTCTTGGGCATTTGAGGGTTGTTAGCCTTGTTGCTAATTGTTTTAGCGATTTGCTTGGGCTTGCTTACAACTGACTCGTCTCGTTCTTCAGACTCTACACCTGCGTTATTGATCTCTCTCCAAAGCTCTGCATGGCTCTTAAGCTGGTTTCCAATGCGCGATTCTATCTCTTGCGCTACCTGATCAACTGTAACTGTAGGGTCTTCAGCATACGCGGCCTGTACAGCACGCCAAAGAACAGTACCATCATCTTGTTTTGCTAGCACGGGATATTTTGATTTATTTGCTTCTAGGTAATTTCTAGCGTTTGAGATAACTTCTCGCTCAGCGCGCGATGTACGTTCTTCCTTTAGTTCTTGTATTTCTGCTTTCGTTGCTGCGAGTTCTTCGGCGATTTGTTTATATACCTCGTCCTGCTTTGGAGCGGAAAGCTTACTAATGTCAAGCTTTCCCTCGATGGCTAGGTTAGTCATTTCGGAATACAGGGATGTTGGATCAGCGCCTAGGTTACGCAATAGTTCGATGTTATCGCCGCGTGATGCTGCATCCTTAGCGGCCTTTAGCGTCGCAAAGTTCTGCATCTCGCGATTGTACACGTCCATAAATTGTTGCTCGCGCAACTCGACCTCTTTCAAACGACGCGCTACTTCACGGTCTTTCTTCGCGATCCCCGATATTCGTTTTCGATATTCGTCTGCTGGATCTTCTTTTGCTTCTTCGACTGCTGGCGATTCCGCTTCTGCGGTTTCTTCTGCTTCTGCAACGGGCGGAGGCGTGTCTCTCTCCGCTACGAATGATCCCGTCGGGATATAATCTACTAACGCTGTTTCCGGCATGGGTTGTGATGCTGTGTTGTCTGTCATTACATCGGTCCTTGTAGTTGGTCAGGTTGTGGTGGCATGGGTTGCATGTTTGGATCCATCATACTTGGGTCCATCGGCATTCCTTCGGGTCCAATGGGAGGAATACCTTCAGGTGGAGGAGGCATCTGCGCTTGTGGTGGCGCTTCTGGTGGAGCAAGCAGAGACTCCAACTGAGCTACATAATCCCGCAGTAATTGGATGTTTTCTTCTGGCGCGCCATCAATTTCACCGCGTTTTATGGCTTGCACCGTGATTGGGATATACAATTCCTCGATGTAAGGCATAGAATAACGATCTGGTGGATCTGGCGTCTTCGCGTCATAGAGCGCTTCGTCAATCACCTGCAAGATATATTCTAGGGGAGCGTTTTCTAAGTTTGCCCAACTTGCAATGTCCGGTAAGTCTGCAAGAGTTTTTGCAAACCGTTGATCAATCCATCCGCGATCAGCAAGTTCGAACAGTCTATCGAGTTTGCTAGACGGCGTTGCGCCGAGTGCGTTGACTGGATATGGGAGCAACGTGAGTTGGTTTTCGTCGATGTGGATGTCTGACCATTTGATTGATCGTAGGAATTGCCCGTCTTGCGTTTTGGTCTGAACATCTACGCCGCTTCTGCGCATGCGCTCGGCGCACCTGATGATGTTACGGTCAATCTCCACGCTAAACCTATCCCACTCATCGCTTATGCCTGATAAGCGCATCGATGCGTGATCAACATACTCGCGCATGGCCGTACCAGAGTTCAGCCCCGGTGGCTTTACGCCCGTGGAAAAGGCTGTATCTAAGCCAAAATGCGCGAAAGCTCTCGTTCGATATTTTGCGATCGATTCGTCGTATTCTCGGTTAGTGCTTGGTGCGATGACATATTTAGGTTCATCGCCAGTGTACTTGTATATTGCGCCAATTTCGTTCGTTAGGTTCTCGGGATCAATCTCGCAATTCGCAGGTAACAACACCTGCGGAACACCAAACTTTTTATTCGCTTCGTAGTTTCTAAGCTGCAAACGCGAACACTCGAGTTGCAATGGGTATACGGTTTCAGATACGCTCGTACCCCAAAATCCCGCCACGGGTTTCTCCACCCATGCGAATGCGAACGGTGGGTGTTTATCTTCCCACACTTCATCAGTAATAGGTTCACCGTCCTCAAAGCACAACACGTGCCGCCCGTCTCCATCATCTTCACAATGCCATCCTTCGATGATTAGTACACTACCCGCTCTTCCGTGCGTGACCCATCGATAGTCTTGATGATCCGGCGAGGGCAACGAATCTACAAGCGCTATAAACTTTTCCTGATCCTCCTTCTTCTTCGGCATGAACTCTTTTTTAGCGGCTGTCCTACTGATAGCGCGGACTTGAATAAACGTGCGAGGTCTGCCGTAAAATCCATCAAGCTCGTCGATTAGAATCTCGTATGGCTGCACGTGCTCAATCGCAACGTACTGTCCATCTGGTACAAACTTCAACACACCGTTGCCGTAAATGCCCGCCTTCTTGAACTCAACGAACATCTTACTTGGCACGTCTTGAGATACGCGGACGCCTTCGGTAAACTTATTTATCTTCTTCGCTTGAGAACGTTGTTTCCAAATCGACCCGTCCGTCATATACTGAGTCTTAGGCTTGCTCGAGCATACGACCGATAACATCGTATCGATGACTTCTTTTAGTAAGCTGTACTTGACAACAGGTGTCTCAAAACTGCTGCGATATGGCTGGAATTTCGATGCTTTTCGATCTAGGTTGCGTGATCCAAAGCCGCCGTAAAGAGAACCAAAAAACCAAAAATCATCACGTCGATCAATGTTCTCGCGCTGAAGCGTCTTCATGTCGCTTACTATTGCGCGTGTGACTTCGATACCACCTTCGTCTTGCTGCCACCAGATTTCGTTAAGTGTATTTTCTTTGTAGATATCTTCCATGGTCACCACATCACCGATCGTTGATTTTCTTTTCGTTGCTGCTCGCGAATGCGCGCAAAATCTTTTTCTCGAATCATCTTGTTATACTCTGGTGTGCCTGGCTGCGGCTCTTTTATTTCTTCCTTAGCCATGTACTGCTTGCATTCTCGCCAAGCGTAAAGCATCGAATCAATGCAATGATCAACGCTCCCGGGCTCCACATCATCGCCTTGCTTATTCCATTGCACCGTCTCTAGTTCTTGCACTAACGGATCGCATTTTGACGCGGATACTTGCAAAACGCCATTCGATAGGTCTCCATTCATTAATTTTATATACGCCAGTCTATTGTTTTTCTGCGCGTGATCAATAGGTAATGCATGCCGCTGTCGAAACTCCTCGGTGTACCCGGCGCCTAGTGCGCCCGCGTCTACCACCATTTTGATTAGCTTATAGTTCTTACGGATGTTCTTAATCTCTTCGGCTATCGATGATGGTGTCATGCCGGCTATCTTGTAACTCTCAGCCACGACAACGCTCGGGTAATGTTTCCAGAATCCGAGCACCGAGAATGCGGTACTCGCTGTTTTTTGCGAGGCGCCTAAGTCTACGCCAAGCACATAATAGTCTGGATCTGGTATTTGCGGGTCCTTGTCCCATGTGTTTTTATGGCGGTCGTATAAAAACATTTGTCCGCCTGAATCACGAATCCATGCGCCGTACATGAGTTGTTGTTTTGTGATCGGATCTAGTTTCTCAAGCGATTTATGATAACTGACAAAATCAATGTGCGGATTGTCTGCTGCCAGCGCTGGGATAAACAGTCTGTCTTCTCGGGTGTCTTCGTCGATGAAACGCGCTTTAAAAAAGTCATGCGAAATATCTCCGGGGTTTGTGCAGCACTGTATGCGCAATGGAATGTTGCTCGTGGCTTTTCGTCGCACGCGAGTATGCAAAAACATGTAGGCTTCTTTGCGTATTTGGGTTGCTTCATCGAATCCGAGAAACTGAAACTCTGAAGACTTGTAACGATGCTCGTCGCCTACAGAATCTAGATAGCCAAAGGCGAGCACTGCGCCGGACGCGAACCGAAATGTTTTTTCTGTTCCATCCCAATGCACACCGTCTGTTCCTTTAGGCATCCAGCTTTTAGCGCGGTCCATGATGCAACCAGGCAAGGCAAGGTCAGAATACGTGCGTCTAAATATCATGCCTGCATATCCTGGTTTGTGAGCAAAACGAAGCGATGACATCAATAACCCGCTTGTCTTTGCGCACCCCGCGCTGCCGCCCCACAAGACTTCGAACGCGTCGCAGTCGATTAGCAAACGTTGCTTTTCTGTAGGAATTTCAGGGCAAAAGCGCGCTATCGGATCATCATTCTCGGCTGCGTAGAGTAGTTTTTGCCTGCGCGATAACTCGTTCAGTATCATCGCACCGCGCAAATCCATCTTACTCGGCTATCTCGTACTCGACGACATTTGACATGGGTATGCATGCGTTGCCTAGTCTAATCGAGTCTAGTGTCGGATCATAGTACATGCCTTCTTTTTCGATTTGCCTAAGCGGTGTGCCAAAAAACTTAGTCGTTATTTTGGTTGCTTCCTTTACGCGAAATCTAACAATTTTGATTTGTGTTTCATTACCTAATATCTTTGCCATTTATTTTTCGCTCCATTATTTTTATGTCTAACATGTTTCCGATGCTGCCAGCTGGCACATACGACACATGTCCTGTTTGGTGTTTGATTAAGTACTGCACCTTACGCGTTTCGTGCGTGTATAACAGTGTCTTGTCAGTGGTGACGCCTAGGTCACGCAACAGATAGTTTGCAACTCCGAATCGTCGCAAGGGATGTTTGACATAGCAATAGTCGACGATGATTGCGTCACCTAGATCTATGCCTATGGCGTATCCTATAGCAATTTCTGGATCATCGACTGCGCACGCTACGATAACATCGCGATGCGGCAATATCTCGGCGAGTTGCTGGTGTATGGCGCGCTTGAACACGTCGCCGTTGATCGCGGTGTATTGGCCGTGTGATAACTGGTAGTTGGCGTAGCTGTTTATGTAACTGTTAAAAATAAACGCTTCATCGGCGGAGTGTGCCGATCTTAGGTGGCAAGGTCTCCGGGTCGCTCGCTGAGATATCGATGTCGCTTGGGATATCAAACGTTGTCTCTTTGCCTTCTTTTAGCACGATTTTGGCTAATCGTTCAAGATCCTCTTTGCTCATGGCGGATAAGTCAATACTTTTAATCTCGGCGCGTTCGTCTGCACGCAAATCGGTAAACGACTGTACGCATGTTCTAAGTAATAGAATTTCTTCCTTTGTTGCGCCGAAACTGCCTGTATTTGATGAGATTTCCATTTGCTCCATCAGACGGCCAATGATTTTATAGGCGGACTTGCGTATCTTTGCGCCTAGGTCGTGCATGGGGTCATCGATTGTTTCACTCATATTCGCCCCCTTTGGGCTCGGTTGCTTTTGCCGGGACTATCTCTGCTTTTTCGAATAGCTCGCTAATATGCACATAGGCCTCGGTACGTTTGCTATCAGCTAATCCTAGCACCCAAAAGGATTGTCTGTTTATATCTCGCATTGATATGCCGTGTGTTTTATCGCAGCGCTTGAGCATCCGTTCGCGCAAAGGGACTATGGTGCGTTGCAGTTTATCTTTGTTTATGCCGGTGACTTTGCTCATTCCGCGCATGGTGCCGCCATTGGCGTACATCAACATCAGATGACGCAATTTGGCAGTTTTGAATGATGCGTGATGCGCGTACAGGCCCAGTGTTCTGTAGTACTCAAACACTGATTCGATAGGATATTTGCATTGGGTGTGATCGGATGGATTCCACTTGATTCCGTGTGTGTTGCCTGTTTGTTCGATGTCTACAAAGCCTGATTCTTTTAGTTTTGCATACCAGAATTTTTCTAGCTTTTTGAATTCTGGCGTATCGTAAAACTGCTGACCACGGTAATCATTACGGTGATCGCTGGCATATCCCCGTGCTTTGTAGACCATGCAATAGTTTGATTCTTGCTATGTTTTAAGCAACAAAGGCGGGGTGATTGTACCTCGTTCTCTAGCGATGCGGTTGCGCAGGATGCGGGCCTTTGTGCAGTATGTGGCGATCATGTCATCGGCTGCGAGGCTTTGGCTTTTTCGCATGGCTTCGATATCGCTTTCGATTTCTGCTAATCGGCTTTCGAGCGCGTCAATGATGTCGTTTGATGGCTTGATTGGTTTGAGTGTTTGCGTTGTCATAATGTGTTGTCTCCAGGTATTTATTATGCAGCAGTTTAGTTTGTTTTTACAATCTCTAATTTCGGTTTTTTCTTCTTGTACGTCACCGGCGACACATAGATTGCGATGCGAATAAATATGGATGATCTGCGTACATCACGTGTGCCGATAACGCGTTTTTCAAGGCCTAAAAGGTAATTGAAGTAATCATATTCGCGCGGTGTCCAATCGTTGATATCGGTGTAATCAACATCTGTCATCCACTGCGATAGTGGCATATCCACAGTTAAATACCCCGGTGTATCTAATCCATCGGTAATGTGGTCGTCGAAATTTTGCAAGTTCGACATGATAAGGTTGCCCATATGGGGGCCTATGTCTTCGTCCCATATCATTTCGCCTGTTGATTTGATTACGGCATATACGTGCCCGTCTAGGTATGTGTAATTCATATTGCCACCCACTGGTTTTGTACGTTGTGATAACGGTGTGTTCGTTCTGGTCCTATCCAAGTCTGTATTTCGGTTATGTATTGTCCGTATTCTTCAGCTGTTTCTACGGCTTCGCTCCAGTTGGTGCCTACCCACAAGATAGGTAACCAATCGTCGTTGTCATCGCTTATGTTTACAACTACGTGGCATTCGTTCAGTGTTGTCATTGCGTATGTCCAAATCACTCTTGGGTGATGATTAATTTTACGGCCCAGGATACCAGCGCATATCCATTTTTTGTAGATTCGTGCGCGAATATGTCGCGGAATCCATCTTTCCGGACGAAGTAATATTTTTCTGAGTCTAGCCATTTATTGGCTGTATAAAAGTCCTCGAATATCTCTTTTACTGCACCTAGAGATCCATCATCATTTAGGTTCATAAGTAAAACGACAATCGGTCCGTGTCTGAATGAATGTGCGTCCATTATCCAACCTGCCTAACGGTGTACACATCCCAGTCACACGCGTTTGATTCTTCATCCAAAAATTGCTGTGTAGTACGATTTAGCTCTTCGTTTGCGTCAAACGCTGCTTTGTATATGCTTTGTGCGGAAAGCCAAGCGTCTGTGCAGTCCCAGATGATATCGTAACGGTTACCATGGTTATCCTTGCCGCTGGCTACGTAGCTGATGCAGTTATCGGCCAATGTGGCTGGGTAGTCTACCGTGATGTCGATGCCGTTGTGGTTGATTGTGTTGTTGGTCATGTGTGCTGTCTCCATTTCTCTAACCTATCAATAATCTGATCAGTTGTCAAGGATTAAAACACCATTGGTGTTATGTGTATCAGTCTAACTTTAGACTTTATCTAATCTGATCATTGAACTTTGGCTGGGTATCAAATTATGTTGCACGTGAAACTGTGCGTAAAGACGTCTGTGGGGCTCTGTAGTCGGTTTTAGTGATTTGATGTACT
>Ga0208198_1001668_pt1 | contig 18606 bp, 21 predicted proteins | sample AD_JPNTR2_MetaG_FD_184446 | JGI IMG/M metagenome (GOLD analysis project Ga0208198, IMG submission 184446) | Active sludge microbial communities of municipal wastewater-treating anaerobic digesters from Japan - AD_JPNTR2_MetaG (SPAdes) (version 2) | ecosystem: Engineered > Bioreactor > Anaerobic...
GGCGGGGAGATCGGTAACCTTTTGGCGGAATTGTTTGAATTGGTACAGGAGACAAGTTATGGCGCAAATTTCTATTGCTGAACTGGTCAAGATCGCTTCCAAGTTGCTGAATCTGTCGAAACTGCCCGAATGGGCGGATGCATTGGCGGTTAGGCAATGGCTTGGTGCAGTCCTGGACTTGCTGTCTGAGATTGCCAGCATCACCAAGACGGAACAAGATGATGACATTGTGGAAGTGCTGGAGCATATCCTAGCTGATGACGCAGTCTATGATGGCGTTTACCAGCTAATTTACAAGCTGGCTACCGGGGGGTATGCAGCATCGGAGCTGGTTTATTCTGATACCCCTCCGGTGCCACTGGCTGCCATTGACCCGCGGCTGCTAATGGTTATCCTGCAAGTGGTTAAGGTACTGATTGAGTACTTCTCCGAAAAGTAAGGTGACCCATGACGCTAAGAAATACGCTCCTATCGCTATTGCTACTGGTGGTAACGGCTGGCTGGTGTAGTCCGGCAGACTTGCGTATCGTGGCGCCGGATACTGCACTAACCGGCGACCTAGTGCTACTCAGAATCGATAGCGATAAACCACCCGAAAAAGTAGTGTGGGCGGTTTGCGGGCCGTCTGAAAACACTTGGGTTGCTGTAGAAAACGGCACAGCGTGCATTTTTGCCAACCGGAGACCAGGAAAGTACAGCTTTTTCGCAGCCGTACTCATGGACTCAGAGCTTACCATGCTCCGGCATGACCTGGTTCTGAGTAACGACGACAACCCGCAACCTGACCCCAACCCTGACCCGCAACCTGATCTAACCAAGTGGGCTGAACTGGCACGTGCCAAGGCAATTGAACTAGTCCCTGAACCACGTAAAGCGGAGGCATTGAAACTTGCTGATGCAATTGAAAAGGCGACTCAGACGAGCGTTGACTCACTGCGCAAGGCACGCGAGACTATGCGGCAAACCAACCGCGAAGCACTTGGTGTAGCCTACGTGAGATGGTTAGAATGGTCTGACGCAATTGGAGATGAACTGGAAAAGAAAGCATCCGAGATTGTTGACGTTTCGGCTTACAACCAGATTATGAAACAGATTGCCGAAGGACTTCGCAACGTACCTGACGACAAACCTAGGACTGTCAGCACAAGCAAAGTAAGCACACAGCGGTCAAACCAGTGTAGCAATGGAACATGTCCACCATATGCACTTAGGTACCGATGGTAGGCAACGCGAGGGCTGGGGGACAGCAAAGTGCTGTGGTTTGCGGGGAATCGTCGCTCGGATACACGTGCCAACATGGGCTACGCAATCTTCCATCCCCTAGATGCAACCAAAGAGAATGGATAATTATGTCCGGAGACATTCAATACTATGGCGGCTGGATTGGCCCTACCATGGCCATGTACGAGCTTGATCTAGCCCGCCGTGAAGGTAATGTAGTAACCATGCAGGAAGCCAAGGAACGTGGCATCCTGACCATTCCGCCCATGGCAGGATCGGTCGGCTCTAAGCCAGTCTGGGAACTGGATAAGATGGTGATCGGACGCCAATGGCTACCAGGAAAGCAGGAAATCGGTGATTGCGTGTCCTGGGGCATGAAGCACGCTGGCGAAGTACGCAACATCTTCGAGATTGCCAATGGTCAGGAAGAGAAATGGCGACCGTGGTTTGCACCTTGGATTTACGCCATTAGCCGCAACCAGATTGGCGGCGGGAGAATCGCTGGCGATGGCAGCCTAGGTATCTGGGTAGCCAAAGGTGTGGCGGAATATGGTGTACTGTTTGAGGATGACGAGGGGGTTCCCAAGTATAGCGGATCGATTGCCAGGCAGTGGGGATCGCCACGTAACGCTGGCGATAATCCAGTGTACAAGGACTTCTTCGATGTAGCGCATGACAACAAGTGCTACTATGTGGAGACGAAGACGGTACAGGAACTGGTCGAGATGATTAAGGTCTATCGCCGTCCAGTTACGATTGCCTCGATGCGTGGCTTCTACATGAAGCCGCGTGAGTACAAAGGGTACCATGTCTTCACGCCAAGTGGTCAATGGGCACACCAGATGTGCTGGATTGAGTATAACGAGGAACTTCCGGCGTTGTACAGAATGAATTCCTGGGGTCCGGAGGCGCACGGCAAACCGCTACGTGGCGAAACACCCGGCGGGGCGTGGAACTTACTGGACGACATCGACTACGAACTAAGGGCATTCGACGTTGAGGCGTTTGCGTTGGTAGAGTTTGAAGGGGAACCAGGAAAGCCGGACTGGAATCCAATTTGAAAGACAACAGCCAAACCGACAAGCGGTGGTCAACAGGCGTAGCAGACACCTGTATGATATGGTACGCACGCCCTGAGAACGTGGTGTCCAATCCAGAAGAGATGCGTAATGCCCTTGTGTCGATATTGTCCTCTGCTGAGATATGCGGAAGCAGAAAGCCTGACAGGATAGAACTCACAATGCTTGGTATATCCTTGGTGTGGCAAGATGAGTCAGCACGTAAGTATGGGGTTTTCGTTGATATCGCTGGTGGAATTCATGACTTCATGGTGTTATGAGCAAGTTTAGGTGGCGTGACTACCAGGTAATATCGTATCCATCATCAGTAAATAGCATGGCGGAGCGCGATCAAGAGCGCATCGACAGAATAGCCAGAGAGAATAGATGGGATAGGAAACTTGTCAGACAGATACTCAAGACGTACATGTCTGAGGTACGCCGCGACTTATGCGAACACCTATGTGCCTATGTGCATGGACTTGGTGGAATGGCATGTATGCCAGAAGAGACTCCGGCAGATGCGGTAATGATATGCCATAAGTCACACGTAATAACCAGTTGCACCAAGGTGATTTCCAGGGCTATCAAGCGGCATCCAGAATTGCGTAGAATGCCAAGGAAAATGTTGATTTCAATTGTTGAAGCCGATAAGATGATGAGTATAGAGGGGTGGAGGGAAGTAATTGAGGAAGAGATTAATCGAAGGAATGCTGCATTCAAACGAAGGAAGGACAAGACATGAGTGACGAAGACAAAAAGACATTTGGAACAGATGATGCGCTCGCATCTATTGACGATGACGACAGTAGAGTCATCGACGACAATGACGATGATGATTTGGTAGTCAACGACGATGACGATGATAATGAACCACAGGATAATGATAAAGAGCCAGAAGGTGACGACAGTGGAAGTGGATGCGATACCTGTCAGCACGGATTGAGGGACTTCATCAAAGAGCAATTTGGTGAAGACCTATCGCATTACGCTGACGACTATGAGTTGATTAAGGCGTTGGTAAACGCCAAGAAGATGGTTGGTCAGCGTAGCGATGAGGCTTCGGCGCTACGCAAACTTCGTGAACGGTATGGCAGTGAGTTTGTAGATCAATTGCTCAATGGCACTGTACAGTTGCCTCGTGATGATCCGAAGCGCAAGACAGAGGATGATGGTGAAGTAGAGTTTCGTGATGAGTGGCTGATGATGGTAACGCGTGACGAGAATGGCAATCTGGTGCCAGTTCCCGGCGCGGACAAGGACATACCTGAGAAGATTCTCAAGTTCGCCAAGTACCGGGAGAAACTACTCAATGACTTCGCACGCAACCCCAAACGGTTCATCCAAGGACTTATCGCGGATGAAGTTGCCAAAATCACTGCCAAAGTCGTCAGCGACGGAATCGGACAAGCAAGCAAGGCAGTCGCTCTCCAAGACTTTGCCACCCAGCATAAGGAATTGTTGTTCCAAGGGGGCGACCCGGAAGCAGGGATGACAGAATTTGGAGAAGAGCTGACGGCACTGGCCGATCAGCTGATAGAAAATGGTATAAATGACGAATATAAAGCCTTGCAGTTTGCTTTTGAGGCATTAAAAGGTAGAATTCCACAGGCGAATAAAACTAAGCAGCCAGCAGCATCGGCCTATCATGCTCCACGAAAGACGAGTAAGAAAGAGCAGGTGACCGTAGTTGACCTCATCAAAAAGGGGTATGGTCTGGCTGAGGCAATCGAGATGGTTGCCAACGGCGAATAAACAATAGCGAGCTAGCGCGGGGGGATACGTGGGACACCCGGGAATCTGGCCCCATTACGTATCCCCATAGCTCGCACCCCGTCCGCGCAGGGGCGACCGCGTGCGTTGCGGTGAGAGTATTGTCTGAACATAAGGAGCAGTGATATGGCCGTAAAGACTACGAGACTTACCTCTCTAGAGATCAATACGTACATCCAGCAGATTGCCGAGCCGATCATGCGTAATGCAAAGATGCTCGGGATTCTGAAGGCGTACAACAGAATCAGCTTTAACCATGATGATTCTGACATCCGGTGGCGTGTACGGTTTGCCCGTAACCAGCCATCGCCCAACCCAGGCTTTCCAACCGAGGTGACATTCAATGCCCCGGTTAGGCACAAAGAGGCGGTACTTCCCTGGCGCAGCTATGCGATGGGTGAGTACATCCACAAGGTTGAGAAACTTGTCGGCAGATCGAAAGCTACTCAGTTTCCGCGGCTGGTGGAAAATATCGTGAGATGGGCAATCGAGGACTTTCAGCTCTACATGCAGCAGAAAGTCTATGCCGACGGTGATGCCGATGCCATGTCGATTCACGGTCTAGAATCGATGTTCGCAGTGGGTTCAGCCATCCAGGAAGGTGGCAATGATACTGCGGTGTTTGCACCAAATGATAACTACGCCGGTTTGAGCACCGTGCTAGGTGCATTTGGTGGCAGTGTATCGTCCGGTGTATTTCCTACTGGTGTTATGGACCCTGAGTACTGTGCGTGGTCTCCACTGACTGTGAACTACGAGCATACATCGTTCCAGACTAGTGGTGGACCGACTGATACATGGGAGAACCGCTGGCGGAAGGCTGTACGCTATGCGCGTACATGGCTTCTGGCAGTGCAGGGTGTGGAGCCAGAGGTTATGGTTCTGCATCCTGACCTGGAACGTAAGGCACGTGACTCGACCGATCCTTACACCAGGCTAGAGGCTACTGCCGGTTCCAAGCTGATTGATCTTGGGATTCAGACTCTGCAATTCGAGGGTTTGGAAATGGTAGCTGACGCATACTGCCCATCTAAGACGGCATATCTTCTGCCGGTCAGTAAGATGGAGCTTAGGTCTATGCAAAGTCAGCTCGTAGCGTACGCTAAGACGACTGACGTGTACCAGGCAGATATGTTGATGTTCGACTTCTATGGCAATATGCGATATGAGTCGCCAGCGTTCTTCGCCAAACTAAAGGCCGCCACTTGATACAAGGAGTACCATAACATGACAGCACCATATCCTCAGTTACCATTTCCGCGTGGTAAGACCTACAGCCAAGGCGTTTACACGCCTACTGCTACTGACGGAGCAAACCTTGAGGGAAAGCGCTTCACGGTTCCCGATGAGCGTAATCCGGGTGGTGAGAAAGTCCTCATGGTGGTTCGCAATGGTAATTCAGATGTTACCGTTGCGAAAAAGGTGGTTGGATTCTCGGCACTTGGTACTAAAGCTCTGAATGGAGCATGGCTAGCCACGTCGGGTGGCATCGGCAAGCCGATCGATGATGCTTATCCCGATGGGATGACAATTAAGGCGTACGACCTCTTCTACGTCGTGGACGAGGGAGTGGCCTTGGTTGGAAAGACAACAGCTAGTGGCTCCGGGTCTTCGTCTTCCTCGTCTTCTTCGTCTTCAGCAGCCTCTTCCACCATTAGCGCTGGCGACAAGGTGTATGCCAATGCTAGCGGACTGATCGACAAGACCGTCAGCAGCGGTTACGTTGTCGGGGCTGCCTATGCGACTGCTCAGGAGAGTGACGCAACAGTTCAAGTGATGGTTGGTCCAGGACTTGGACGGTGATCGAACGCAGCTACGGCGCTACCAAAGGACAGGCTGGTGGGGGCGGGAGAAAATCCCGTCCCCTTAACCAGCGTCCGCTATCAACGTCTGGTTTGGACTACTATCAGCCGCTTGCTATTCTCCAGGACTTCCATTCTTGTCGTGCTAAGTGGCGGATCATTACAGGAAGTAATCGATCTGGCAAGACGTTAGCCGGTGCCATTGAATTGTCACGGGCTGTTCTCGGACGTGATCCAGAGCACAAGTATCGGCGAGAGCATGGAGTGGCGATTGTAATTGGCCTCGATACGTCTCATATCGGGATGCTGTGGAGGAAGCTATCTATCCCCGGCGCGTTCAAGCTGATTCCGGATGGGGATGGATATCGCTCAGTTAGGCCAGCCTACCCGGGGGCGCCGGATGTGCATCCTGACGATCTGGCACGGATAGAGGAATGGATTGATGCTCCGCCGTTGATACCGGAAACGAGGATCGCTAAGGTATCGTGGTATGAACGAACACGTAAGATTCCAAGTAGAGTCGAGCTGGACAATGGCTGGTGCATCATGTTCATGACATCGCGTGGTGTCGTGAAACAAGGCGAGCACTATGACCTGGTCTGGATTGACGAGCAAATAAACAACGATCAGTTTTTCTACGAGGCAGATCGTGGCCTGGTCGATGTTGACCCACAGTGGAAAGCCCTTGGTATCTGGACGGCCTCACCACAAAAGCAGAACCCGTTGTTGTGGGAATTGTGCCAAAAGGCCGCTACCAGTACTGACATTGCTGTTTATCGCCTGCATGTAGCGGATAACTGCTACGTTGATAAGCAGAGCCTGGAAGGATTTTCGGAACGTCTTACGGAAGACGAAAGAGCCGTCAGAATAGATGGTGAGTTCGCTGTTGATCGATGGCGTATCTATCCCACGTTTGATATTACAGGCAAGCATGGCGTTGATCCGTTCAATGTGCCAGAGGACTGGACGATCTACATCGGACTTGATCCTGGTACAACCAATTGTGCTACGGTTATAGCAGCAGTACCACCAGAAGAAAAGAATGTGTACATTGTAGGTGAGGTACTGGTTAGAAACTCTGATGCCTATGTGTGGGCCAGTGAGTTAGCCAGCAATCCATTGGTGCATAGGTCTGAGGCCTGGATCATTGACACCATGGCTGGCAGACAAAAGGGTATCGGGTATTCGCTGACAGTGGCTAAGCAGTACTTCGAGGCCGCTGAAGCGATAGGTATCAGGCCGCGTGTGGTAGGTCCGCTGGCTGGATTCATTGCAGGGTGTGCCGTACCGGAAGTACGTATCGAGACGGTGAGACGGTACTTGGCGGCTACTGACGACCCCAATGCATTGCATTACGGTTTGAAGCTATTTCGTGGTAGGACAACAATGCTTGCTCACCAGATGCGGATAGCACAGTTTGATGAGAAGAACATCAAGAAACGCATCCGTGGTGAGTTCGACCTGTTGGATGCAATGGAGTATCTGCTGGCCTACAATCCACGACCAGTGGTAACAGTGAAGGATATCGTTGAATCTTCGGACAAGGTGTACCAGGCGTTTCTCAGGAAGCGTATCGAAAGATCGAGAACCAGATTAGATTTCTGTGGGGTGAGCCTTGGATAGTACAATTAGTGAATGCTACGAAAACGTGTCCATTGGTGACGTAGTAGAGGTTACGTTTGCTAACTCAAATGTAGCGCCAGTGTTAGGAATTATTACGTCGGTGGGATATGACTCAGTGAGTCTGATTTATTTTCCCAAGGTTGGTCCGGCTGTGGCACGCTATTCAGGAGCATGGAACATTAACGACCCAAGGATTCGGAGTGATGACGGTAAGGTACCCGACGTTGGTGCTAACAGGTGCCTCTTCAAGGTACTGAGGACGCCGATGTCGATGGTCGAAATGTCCCGTAAGTTAGATGAGTTGCAAGCTGAAGTGGAACGCTTAAACAATGCATTAAAGGTACTGCGCAGTGCAAAGCGAATGGCTACGGGAGTTGAGCAGTCTGTGGAAGAAACGTATTGACGAGGCCAAGGAAGTTAAGGCACGTCAATTCGGTGATGAAGCTGACACACTCTGGTCATTCCTAACCAAAGACTACCGAGACTTGTACATCGTTAGTGATGACACGATCATCACTGATTATAGTGCTGGTCCGTACTACAAGCCGCGTATCAACAAGTGCCGTGAGTTCGTTGATCTCTACATGCCGTTTGTGCTGGCCAATACGCCAGCACGACGGGTTAGCGTCAATAGGCCGGTATTCTCTGAAGAGGTCTATGCTCAGGCACTGGATGCGTTGAACGGAGTCACGTTTGGACAAGTTGACAAGTCCACCCGGAGTGCCCTAGAAACTGCCGCTGTTCTCCAGGAATGGTGGCTTAACTATTCTGCACGTGAGTATCAGTTACTGCGTGAGGCTCGTCTTGCGGTAACAGACGCATTGGTGAAAGGCCGTGGTCTGCTGTGGCATGGGCTGATTGATACGTCAGCCGGGATAATGCCAGCAGCGTTCTACGAGTCGGTGGACAATCTATTCATCGATCCCACGGCACGAACCATGCGAGATGCCGGGTACATCATTCGCAGACGCTACCAGCCAGCATGGTTGGTTGCGGAGCAGATGGGCATTGACCAGGACAAGCTGATTGCGATGTGTACCGGCAAGTACAGTGCCAGCTCTAGTGATGAGAAGTCCTCCGATGTTGAGATGGTGCAGTACTACGAGGTGTACTCGCGTATCGGCAGTGGGGCGCGTCTGGCAAAGCGTGATGATCCGCTATCTGAGGTTCAGCAGGCACTAGACGAGGCCGGAGCATATCTGTGGTTCCTAATTGCTGATGGTGGCGAGTATCCGCTTAATCTTGATCCGGACTTGATTCTTGGCAATCCAGACTTGGCACGGCAGGCTGTGCAATGGCCAGTGGCTACGTATGGTGACGTTATCAATCCGTGGCCGATGTCGGTGCTGGACTTCTATCCCAATGTCAACAATCCCTGGGCTACCAGTCCTCTTAAGTCTGGTCTGCCATTCCAGGTCTTTCTTGACCATCTCTATGGGTACGTGGTATCGCAGGCACGGCGTGCTACCCGTCAGGTGGTAATCGTTCCCGAGCATATCGACAAGAGGCTGATTGACGCTGTGATGGGGGACAAGGACTTCGAGGTTGTCCCAATCAGCGTTAGCCAGACTACAGACTTTGCTAACGAGGTGTACCATATCATTAGCTTCCCGAGTGTTCCATCAGACATGTGGCAGATGATATCGCTGGTGGAGCAGAGATTTGAAAAGGCGGTTGGTCTTGATCCAGTGTTGTATGGTGCACAACCTGAGAAGCAGTTACGAAGTGCTACTGAAGTCCAGGTGAGGTATCAAGCGGCTACTGGACGTGCTCAGTACATGGCTGAGCATGTAGATGAGTGGATGGGGATGGTAGCGTCAAAAGATGGACTTTTATCGAGGCTACATGTACCATTCACACAGATAGCTGGGTATTTTGTAGAACCCATCTTGCAAGGGCCTGCGGGGCAGCCCTTGCCGGGTGGGCCGCTGTCTGCCATTTGGGGAGCAATTGTCAACACGGACGATCCAGTACAGGCCAGTCAGGACTTCTTCTTTGATGTTGTGGTGGGTAGTGGCCGTCGCAAGGATAAGCAGCAGCAGTCGATGGCGGCTCAGATGATCGCGCAGACATTGATGCCTGTTGCGTTGCAAGTGGCTAGCCAGACTGGAGACTTCACGATATTCAATCGGGTATTGGAACGTTTGTCGAACGCGATGGATTTGGATTTGGGAATGTTCAGAATGGAACCGCAACCTGTAGCGATGCCACAACAGACTGCATCGGTGCAGGTAGCACAAGCACAGGGGAGATGAGGCGATGGCAAAAGAAAAGTGGATTCAAGGGGCGATTAAGCGGCCTGGTGCTTTGACTGCCAAGGCAAAGAAGGCTGGTATGACGGTGGCCGAGTATTGCCAGCAGGGGCATGAGGATACGGCCACTAAGCGGCAATGCAACTTGTACTACACGTTGCGTAAGCTGGCGAGCAAGAAGGGCAAATAGTATGGCGGACTTCAGTAAGTTTCGGAACGAAAAGTATTGCTGCAACATCGTTGGTGATACGTTTCGTGACAATGACAATCCATTCCGGGGAGAGGATGAAGCGTCTCGCAGGATGCTGAGCAAGATTTGCCGCAGGAATGGTGGCAATCCAGAGCGTGGGCACTATTATCCACAGCTGGCACGATTCCCTGGTGACCCGGAAGCGTTTGTAGAAAGCAAGTCCGACATTCGGAAGTTAGCTGCTAAGCGCAAACTGAAGTGCGATGGCATCGTAGAATGTGACTTCCTGGAGAGGAAGCCACCGCCTAGCAAGTATCAGGTAGCGGACGACATCGTTGACCGTGAACTGGAGAAAGAGATCAAGCAGAAGCACGGCGGGAAGGTTAGCAAAGCCAAACGTCGTGAGTTACGAGAGGCCGTAAAACAGCGCTTATCTGGAGCCGGTACTTGAACACCTATTCAGACCTGTTAGATTCGATTGCCAGAATAGTCTATGGGCACGGGTTATCTGCTGCGGCGGATCAAGTGCGCATGGCGGCTAGCATGGCATTGGATCAACTGCCTACCATGGCGCCGTGGAATAGGTACAAGATACTGTCACGGGTGCATATCAATGGCGTGGTTACCGGCAAGGCTGAATGGACTGATGGCGAGCTGGTGCGTGACGGTGGCGATTGGCCGAATTGGTGTGGAAATTGTACCATCGTTATCAACGGATGGCGATGCCAGATCAGGGCGGTGGGTGGTGACACGGCGACGTTGAGTGTTACTCCGCCAGCACATGTCAGTGGTGAAGTTAGCTACGTCCTCTACCACGACTATGCCAAGCTGCCGGATGACTTCATTGTCATGGATGGGCTGCATTCCTTCGATCCCCCATTGCAGTTAGAGCCTAGCGACAGGTGTGAAGTGTACCGTCAGTATGGTCCTCAATTGCCTGGGGCAATGCCCAATCGATTTGCGATTGAGTCTGAAGCTGAAGGCCACGCGATTAGACTGTACCCGCCACCTGGTCAGCGATTAGTGCTGGACGTGATGTACCGCCGCAAGGTAGTGAAGCCGGTGCATAGTGGTAGGGATGCCGTCAACACACGCGGTACGATATCCACTGATGGAACGTCAGTGACTGGTACTGGCACAACGTTTCGTCAGGACATGGTAGGGCGTGTGCTACGGATAGGTGACCAGTACGCGGTTCCGACGGGATTGGATGGCTTGGCACCTTACGCTGACGAGGCAGTGATTGTCAGTGTGGCTAGTCCAACCAGTCTGACACTATCCAAGTCGGTGGCGAAGTACACTGACGTACGTTACTGCATCACTGATATCTTGGATATCGACGACCATATGTTCTACTTGGTGATGGCGTTATCCATGCAGGCGTTATCACAGATTCTTGGCAAGCAGATTGAGATAGACGTGAAGGCTGCAATCCGTGATGCACAAGCTGCTGATGCACGGCAAGCTGGTCCTTATGGCGGACGAGATACCGGTGGAGTTAGGACGATGTACCTAACAGCTAGGATTGGTGGCACGTGAGTCGGTATTGTACACGGTCTGATATCGAGCGAGTGTTTGGCGCAGAGAATCTGTCACGTTGGGCTAGCATCGAATCTGACGTTGACCCGGACGTTACAGATAGCAGGATTGCGCACGCCATTGACATAGCTGAAGCGGAAGTAGATTCTATTCTTGCAGGCAGTCCTCTTCGGGTTCCGGTAGCAACTACTCCAGACGGTACGCCAACCCTAATTCGTGAAGCGGCGGCAACTCTTGCTGGGGTATATCTCTACGAATCACGTGGCGCACAGGCTATTGCTGCGGAGAGTGGCACGCCGTCGCATCCATACATCTTCAAGCGTATCTGGGCGCTCGGTGTGCTACAGGATTTACGTGAGGGCAAACGTCGCATACCGGGAGTGGTGTGATGGATAACCCGCTGAGAATAGCCCACCAATTCATCTGGGATATGCTGGAGTCAGATGACGAGTTCGCACACTTAGTAGCACCGAAGCGTCGCATCAAGACGATGGCGTACTACGTACCACAATTGTTGGACACGATAGCCCCTGCTGATACACCACAAGTAGCAATAGTGCTTTCTGGGTACCAGATGCAATTGGATCGCGGAAGTAATCTAACGACCGCGGATGTGATCTTTCAGCTTATGGTGCAGGTCTATGGATTGGACACACGGGTGGTGAGTGACATTCTGTGGTCATGGATGCGTGCTATGCTGAAAGCTAGGCATAACGCGGCTGAGTTAGGATGTATCTATAACGTGACGCCAGGTGATGCTCAGATCAAGATTGAGCGTACGCATGGTGAGTTAGCTACCATTTCGGCAGGGACTGTTGTAGTTTCCACGAACGTATCGAACCTCGAATTACTGGGGGCATAAGCATGGCTGTAGTATCTGGAACCAAATTAGCTGTATCTGGGATGCCTACCGTGGCACGGTGGGAGGTTACCGCACTCAAGGAGACAGTGCCAGTGGTGACATCGGGTACGCAACGGGGCATCCTGCGTGCTTGCGGCTTCACTGACTGGACTGGTCGAATTGATTGCCTTGGATGGCCGAGTAAGACACCGGGCACCAAGTTTACGTTCATTGGTTCGATCGATGGAACTAACGGTGCCACTGGTGATGCGTACGTAGAGGAAGTCCAGGTAATCGGAGACTACGAGTCAAACTCTCCGATTATGACGGTGTATCAGCTTACTGGTGATGGTGAACTGACCTTCGGAGCGGCGGCTGCTACTGATGCATCGTTACCAACGGTTGTGTGTACCGCTGCTACAGCTGTGACCGGGGTAACTGGAGATGTAGCCGCATGGGCGGGAATTGTCCGTTGTAGAGGGATTCCTTACGCATCAAGCCAGACGGCAGGTGCACGCAAGAAGGAACCGGGTGCGATTGATGCCCGCGCGGTTATTGACCTGTATCTGGGTAGCACTGTACCAGATGTGGGAGATACCACCGACATTGTGCTAGGTGGAACCGATGGGGTGTCGATCACTGGGGCTGTGGTTACACGAGTGGAAGAGTATGGACCGGACTCTACTGTGATTATCAATGGGCGAGAGTTATCGCGTTTTAGGGTTCACTACGAGCATAGCGCTAGCAGTACTAGCAATCTAGTGAAGATCGGTGGAGTTACGATATGGCCACCTAGTGGTAGCTGAGGCTCATGAGTGTAACGTGATAGGAGTAACGTGATGGCGGAGTCGTACGAGGAATACATCCTACGGCTAATTGAGCAAGCCCGTAAGGTACAGGAGCGGCTAGCGTCAAATCTTGGCCCATTGCAGGCGCCAGACGTACAGCCGGTAGAGTATGCAAGTGACAAGCAGGATGTTCCAGCGGAGCGTGAGACGCCAAGTGTAGAGACTAAGGATGCGGAGACTGATGAATCTCCATCGGCGCGTCCGGTAGAAGTACAGATGGTCGAAGACGAGAGTGGTTCGATCGTCGGCAGTGTTTCAGCGCCACGGCTTCCTAACGTAGAACCACCTGATCGGCGTAGTGTGCCAGACACGAAAGGCACGTTGCCAGCGGCAAGTCAGACCAAGGACTCTGAGAACGCACTGCCAGAACGACGAGATACCCCAAGTCCTGGTGTTGTAGAGCCAAAGCCTAGCTATGTGCCCACTCCAGGTATTCCGACTCCGACACGTAGCTATATTTCGGACGACAATGCTGTGCCTATAACCACTACAGTGCCATACCAGCCGATGGCAGTGGAAGTGAGTGCTGCTGAGGCGAGGCAATTGGAGGCCGAACGTGGTGATGCAGTGGACGTTGGCGATTCCGGACGGTGGGAACGGGGTACCGTTACCATCGACGAGAATGGACTGGTGCGGCGCCTGCCTACCAGGCGTAGGATTCCAGATGACGAACGGACGCTGCAAGGTAGGGGTGAATGGGAGACGTATGACGGTGGTGTGCTGGAAGTAGGGCGTCCGGTCGATTATGGAGATGGTGGTGCGAATGTGGCGCGTAGGCCGGTTGATAGGATGGACCAGTCTGCTGCTGGGAAGGTGGACAAGATATCTAGTGAGCTACAAAGACTCAAGGATGGAGTGCTGAAACTGGAAAGAGAGTTAAATGCGTTACGTGACGTGAAGAATGAGGTTGAGCGTATAAAGAACGCCCTTAACCAGTTTAGTGCGATAGGAGAGTGAAATGCCAGACCCCGCGCCAGCCTATGAGGAATTAGCAGGATCGCCTGTAGTGTCGTCACGCATGTCTGATGTTGGCATGGTAACGTCGATTGTGAGAAAGGTAAAGTGTGCGTGGGCTGATAGGGTCACTGTTGCAAACTATTTGGCGAGCAATCCATTCGGATTCGGCGGGGAGTACTATGCGTGCAATGGATTGGAAGTAGAACCGTTCAACGAGCGTGGCGAGTACTGTGCGCCAACGGGGAGTGGTAGCGATGCGACGTACATGTACGCTATTGTCACGGCCATATACGGGCTGAGAATTAACAACTACAGCAGTGCTGAGAATTGGTTTTCATGGACGGAGGACGTGGATACCGAGACGCTTGTCATAGACCGCATGGTGGGAGATACGGTTCAGATTGACGTATCTGACGTTGTGCCACCAGACTACAATGCCCGTATGCGAATCTACATTCCATTGTTGAGATACACACTATCTGCAAAGAGGTTGGGAGCACTGCCAGCAGCGTGTTTAACAATGCTTGGATGTGTTAATAATTCCAATGTGCGTCTTGGTAGTCTAGGATCGTGGGCTCCAGGTAGCGTCTTGTACTCCGACTTCAGGTACCGATGGACGCACTTTCCTGGTGGTGTTCAGCCCTTGAACTATTCGTGTACGATGTACGTTAACCCATTTGGTTGGCAGACTGGATTTAACTTAAAAAAGGGAAAGTCGCTGATACATGCTAGGCGTTCTGACTTTGTTCCGATCTATCCGTATCCAACTGCCGACCTTAATCTCGTGTTCTCGTAATGTACTATCGTGAGCTCAACGCTGCAATCGATAAGAAGGTTCCTGCGTCCGAGTGGAATCGGCACGTTGAGGCTTTACGTCGGTTAGACCTATTAGCACACGGACTGGATAGCAGGGAATGGTACAGTAAACGAAATGAAGATGATGCCTATACCAGGTTATGGTTAGGCATAACGTCTGGCAGTCCAGCGTGCAACCCACCATATCCAGAGAAAGAGACATGGAATAACTCTGGATGCAAGATTTTCTACCCGGTAACTCTTTTCTCTCCGTGCTGGAAGCCAAATGCTGGAGAGACAGACCTTCCTGTCGTACAGGAAAAAGACGACTGGCGTCTGCAAGAGATCAAAGGTTTAGAGCTTCAGAGCCTATTCTACGGCAATTTCTTTGCGGCTCCCTTGTACTGGGAAGACGCTGCTTACATTGATGAAGGAACATGGGTACCGGTTCTTGAGCAGAACGGCAAGTACTTCATCATCAACATTGGTGAGGGAAAACCGGAGTCTAGCTCGTCGATCAGTGAGCCATCGATAAGCGAACCATCGATCAGTAGTAGTGCCCCGCCATCGATAAGTAGTAGCGCTCCACCATCCATTAGTAGCAGTGCTCCTCCGTCACTTCCGTCGCTCAGTAGCATGAGCGGACCACCATCGATCAGTAGTGTGTCGGAGCCATCAAAGTCAGAAAGTGAGGTATCTGTAAGTGAATCGTCAGTAAGTGAATCATCTGAAAGTGTACCGTCAGAAAGCGTACCATCTGAAAGTGTACCATCCGAGAGTGAGTCATCAGTCAGTGAGTCATTGGTAAGTGAGTCATCAGTAAGTGAATCTGCGGTTAGTGAATCATCTGTAAGCGAGTCATCCGTAAGTGAGTCGTCAGTTAGTGAGGCATCCGAGAGTAGCATTTCAGAAAGTGGGGTATCTGAATCCGTTAGCTGGCCATCGGCCAGTAGTGGTAGTGAAAAGTCATCTGCTATCGTACCAGTTAGTTTTTCCAAGACTGGCTATGCGGCACTATTCATCCATGAGATGCCGGAGGTACGCTTTGATGACATACTTGTGGCTAATATTAAGCAGCGTGAATCACGGGTCAATATCGATCCGCGATTTATTGAGGTATGTGCTCCCGGTACAATAGAGGTAGTTAGCTTAGTGTGTGATAAGCCAGTAGTGGCAGGAGCGAGAGTGGATGGACCAGAGGTGGTGATTACGTTCGACAAGAAAAACTCCCGCAATGATGTACGTGTCACGATGCGGCTAAGTGGCATCAGACGTGGCTTTGTTGGTAAGCGATTCCCGGCCAGAACGGAACGGCAATTCATAGCTAACGAGCGGTTCATCAATTCCGCGTATCCAGCAGACGAGCAGGCGGAATAGAATGTCGCAGATATCGTTGTCACATCCATCATATGGATCGGCAAAGTCATCATCGATGCCAAGTGAGCTTATATGGTGTGTATGTTACTGGATGTGGGAGCCAAAGAACAGAATATGGATATTCCTACAAGGTTGTACTCCGTCGTCCTATCCACAAGACATATCACCGGAAGAGATTGTGTGTCCTCCAAACTGTGATGTACCATCGTGGGAAGTAGGCAATTGGCCGTGGGGGCACCCGGATACCACGGTGTGCTATTGGGATTGGGAAGAACCACCATTCTAAAGACATGAATGAGCATGCCTTCGTTGATATGAAACGCGGTGGAATGGTGTGCACCAAGTGCGGGGTACGCATAGGAATACCACCTGGTGAAACGCTAGACATATCACGATTGCCAGAATGTACAGGAGATAAGCCAACTGGTAAGTGGCCACACTATCTGATTGATACTGACCTATGGGCTAAGGCAGATTTCAAGAGACGTTCTACAGAGGATATTTTACGTATCTGCAAGATATGTGAAACGTGTGATAAGTACGATGGGCATGCATGTACGCTAATTGGCAAGGGGCTTGCCGGTAAAGCACTGTTGGGACAAAAAATGGTAATGGCTACCGAGGGATGTCCGCTAGGCAAGTGGGAGGCTAAGGTAGTTGTACGTGGGATGCCATGGAAGCCATATCGACGTCCCTCGGTGCTACAGATGGTGAGGCACTATGCCTTAGCCATAGTACGGTGGATTGGGCGTGGTCGTCCCGTGAGGTCACGTGTAGAGGTAGAGATTATCTGGCGCATCTGCACGAAGTGCAGTTACTTCGACAACGGCAAGTGCAGGCAATGTGGGTGCAGATTGTCAGATGAACTGAAACCTTTGTCGAACAAGATAGCTATGGCTACAGAGCATTGTCCCAAGGGTAAGTGGTGATGGGAATCATTGCATCACTGAAGTCAATGGTATCAGGAAAGCGAATGACTGCGGAGCAATTACGTAGTACATTCGAGCGGGTGTACGTAATTAGCCTCAAGCGGCGGTCAGATAGGTTACGCACGTTTTTGTCTCGGCTGGATGCAGTAGGCTGGCCGTTCCACGAACCAATCATCTACGAGGCGATTGACGGTGACAAGGTAGGTGTTCCAGCAGAGTTTACACAGGGTGGTGGTGCCTACGGATGCAGAATGTCACACCTACGTATTCTGCAAGACTGCTTGATGGACGACGTACAATCGGTGCTCATGCTAGAAGACGATGCTGAGATATGCGACGGTTTTCCGGAAAAGGTGGAGCAATTCTTGGCCAAGGTGCCAGATGACTGGGAAGGCATCATGCTGGGTGGTCAGCATCATGCCCCGCCAGCGCCCACAGAGATTCCAGGAATTGTACGGGTGCGGTACTGCCAGCGGACGCATGCCTACGGGGCAAGACCGTCCTACATGATGGCATTGCAACGGCGGTGGGGCAATGCGACGGTACATATCGACTGGATCATGCGGGATTGGCAGCATCAGTTTAAGGTGTACGCCCCAGACCCATGGCTAATTGGTCAGGGTGGTGGGCGGTCAGATATCCGCGGTGCAGAGAAGGCGCCAGAGTGGTGGATACGAGATACAGCGGCGATACCACCAGGACCGGTAGTGGTGGCCAATGTTACGGCTGAAGTGATCGAGAAGATGCGAGGACTGGGGTTCCATACTGGGAACGTACGTGACGGTCGTGGAATTGACGTTGGACTGGCGCCCCTATTTACGGAGTCTGTTAGCGAAGAGAACTGCATAAGCCGCTTAAGAGGCTGGATTGAATCCATCCAGGCTGAATGTGTGGGTGGACTGATTCCGACGATTTGGCATCCCAAGGCACGTGTGGAGGTGGTAAGGAAAGCGTGGGACGGCGAGGTGTACGAAGTGCACGGTGACACGGCAGATGAGGCATTGCAATGTCTGCCGATGGACATCCAGATCAAGATGCATCAGCGGATAACCATTCGACAATCGCCTGTCGTACTGTTGCGTTGTCCGATGCGCATCATAGGTAACCTGCATAGTGTAGGGTTACATCCAGGATATTACCGAGACACTAAGTGTGGGCTTGATAAGGGGTTGATGGACATCTTCGATAACATTCCACAGGACCAACGTCTTGCAAAACTGAAAGCATGGTGTGAACTGTTAATTAGGCAAGCTGACAAGGATGGTATGATCGTTGCGGCGGTGCATCCACAATTGACTCGTGAGATGCTCCAGGCGGCAACGGATCGTAGGGTGATAGAGATCATGGCGGATACAGTGGAGGACGCCAGACGACAGATTTTAGGTGATAGACCAAGCATTA
>Ga0208198_1001692_pt1 | contig 18437 bp, 20 predicted proteins | sample AD_JPNTR2_MetaG_FD_184446 | JGI IMG/M metagenome (GOLD analysis project Ga0208198, IMG submission 184446) | Active sludge microbial communities of municipal wastewater-treating anaerobic digesters from Japan - AD_JPNTR2_MetaG (SPAdes) (version 2) | ecosystem: Engineered > Bioreactor > Anaerobic...
TAAGTCAATAATAAAGCGTATCAAGAAATATCCAATGATTGCTATAACTATTATCCAAATCATGTTTTGTTTTTTTATCAGTTAATTTAGTGTTCTTTCATCATAAAATGGCATACAACGGTGAGTATATGAAAAGTTGCCGATTTAGAAGCATTTATTTTCAATTCACTACAATGTTCAATCGGGCCGTAAGACTTGATTTCACTACTATTTCGGTAATTTTTTATATACATTGTTGTAGGGCGTTTTCATTCTATTTTCCTGATTTTGTCCTATTACAATTTTTACACAACATTTGACAATTTTCTTCAATCGTTTTACCGCCTTCGTGCCAAGGTGTAATATGGTCAGCTTCCATCTCGGTTATTTCAAAATGTTTGTTACATTTAACGCAAATGCCTTTTTGTTGCTCATAAACTTTTTGTTTCATAGCGTCAGTAAACGCTCTTATTGAAAGATACTTTTCATTTCTTGTTAAAACATAAGGATAAATCCCTTTTTTATTCGTTACATCATCATCAAGTATTAATGCTGCAATTTCTTCTTCCAATTTCTCTGTATCATATGTTTCATCTTTGAATTGATTGTATAATGTTCCCCAATCAATACCTTTCATAAATTTTTTCCTTTTCTTATTGTATTTTTCTGGGAAAGTAGCTTTTACCCAAGTTATTACGTCTTGAAAATATCGCCATAATGCACTTGCATTAGGGTCGTGCTGGTGTTTTGACATATAATCTTCAATATTCCCATCAGAAATCCATTTTATAGCAGTTTCTAAATAATCTTGTCTTATGGGAGAGCCGTTAAGGTAATCACTACCTATTTGATATGCAGCACAGTTGGTCTTGCTAAAATATCTTTTTGCATCTGTTACCCAAGTGCCTGAATAAACTGCATTTCTTAATTCTTGGTCTGTGAGCTTTTCTCCGGCTATGTTAATTGTTTTGAACCACTCTAATTTTTCGCTATCTGTACCCTCACAGAAATAAACCATTAACTTGTAATTTAAAATTTGTTCTTGCTTGTCTTTTGTGAGGTTATGGAATGCCATACCATTAATTGAGAAGTCGCCATTTACATATTGACAAATTGAAATAGTACGCTGCTGTCCGTCTATTATTTCAAAATTACCGTCTTCACGAACCGCCCAATACATTACATTTAAAGGAAAATCCTTTGTAATGGTGTCAATTACAGCGTTTCTTTGTTTGTCTTTATAGATAAATTCTCTTTGGTAGGGAGGACGAATATCCAATTTACCGCCATAACCGACAACACCTTCTTCTGCGTTGTCTTTAAATCCGTTTGTTAGTTCACGGACAGTTATTTCTTTCAATTCTATTTTCATTATTAAAGTCTTTTATTTTTTATAAAAATACGTGCATAAGTATTTTTCCCATTAATAATTGGTCGAGCATCTTTATCCCCTAAGAATGGGATTCCTACTACCTCTTTACTATAACCCGCTGATGATGCCATTCCTAATATTTCAAATTGTTTGGGATTGTACTTATCAACAAAAGTAATGGGTACACCCATTACCCCTTTATAATCAGCAGGAATATTGGCAACTTTAGAAACTTCTATACCGTCATAATTTTCATATTTGGGATATTCGTCTTCGTTGCCTTTGTATGTTTTAACAAGAATTAAATCTTCTTTATGTTTTTCAACTTCTAAATTGGTAAACCAGCAGGATGTGGAAACTCGTGCAATTTTTCTACCAGCTTCATCAATATGATGATATTTTTTCCAATGGTCAGGTACAACGAAGAACATCCCAACATTAAAGTTTGTATAACCCGTTCGTATTTTATCTTCTTTAATGAGTTTGAAAATCTCTTTGTATGTAATAGCATTTGTATTACCAATAATTAAAAACTTCTTATCGTATTCTACAAGTTGTGCTACAAATTCTCTAAACAAAGAGAAAGGAGGATTTGTTACTACGATATCGGCTTGTTTTAAAATTTCAATGCACTCTTTACTTCTAAAATCGCCATCACCTTTAAGCGGTTTTGCCGTGTTTTTATCGTTCTTTAAAAGGTATTCGACATCTAAAATATTTATTGCTCCATCTTTGTTAAAATCCTTTACCTCATTAATTTCAATCTTCATAGGCTCTTTTTGTTTAGAGGATTTCACTCCTTCAATATCAAAAATGGATAACTGTTTGCCTACAATTGGAGAGCCAGTATAACTTGTCGCAATAAGTTTCTTTAGACCAAGTGCATTAAAATTAGATGCAAAATATTTGAAGAAATTACTTTCAAAAGGGTCATCAGCATTACAATAAACAATTTTGTCTTTGAACTGGTCTTTGTAGTGCTTTAACTCTTTCTCAATGTCGGAAAGTTGAGTGTAAAACTCATCATTTTTGTTTTCTTTTGCTTTAAGCAAATCTCTTTTTGCCATTTATCTTTACTTTTTAATTCTGTTATATTCTTTATAGTTTTACAAATGCCCTACAACGGCTGGGGGTGTGGCAAGTGTGGGAGAGCGTGTTACGTTTTCGTCCCCCGACGAAAACGCCCGAGCGGGCGAAACCGCTCCGAAGTTCCAATGTCAACCCACATTGGCTACACCCCTTGTTACAAGCTGCCATTTTGTATTAATTTTTGTCCATTAGATTCTTTCATTAAGTTGTCCCAATCAAAAGGTGTTTTCAAGTATGATTCATCATTTCCACCAATAGGTTCAAAATTCTTCAATACCTTATCTTCTCCAGTGGGAAAGTTATTATCTTCGTAATATTGATTCTCAATAAATAAGTTTTTTAAACTTTCTATCAAATCTTTATCGAACCTGTCAATATAATCTAAATATCGGATACCATGAATACAATACTTCCAATTAGTTTTAATCTCTTTTCCTTTAAATGTTTTTTCTACAATCATATAAACCTCAATCCCATTTAAGAAATCATCGGTTACCTTAAATTTTGTCTCATTCCCTAATTCAATTTCATTTTCGGAATTCAAATAGTATTGCAAATCAATTCGAGCCAGATAATCATTTGTATAATTTTTATTCAATCCCTCATATAGCACTTCAATAATGCTTTGATAATGATTAAATGCAGCTCTTCTAGCTTCAATTGGGGAGGAATTACGAAATTCTTTTCTCGTATTCACATAAGCATCTGAAATATCGATTCCTTTTAAGAAATTATCAAGTTTGTCTCCAACTTTTCGACGCCAAAAACGTGCTTCAACAGTGTAATAAATCTGTACTTCCATTAATCAAGTATTATTCCTCTAAATGATTTTTTATTCGATAGACTATTTGCTAAGATAAAACAATAATCAAAATACTTAAGTGTTTCTTTTATAGGCATGTTTTTAGTCCCAGGATAACAAATGGCTGTGTAACACACCTTTTCATTTTCAAGTAAAGCCATTCTTGAAACAAATTTTTTTGAGACTTGGTCTGCACGATGAGCATCTAATTCAATCACGTGTTTGAAATCAAATTTTTTAGAAAAACCTACAATATCAATGCTATCTTTGTATTTTTCAGTTATTCGATATTCTGTTTCCCAAGTAAATGAATCATAATTTTCATTTAAATATTCTGTTAATTCATGTTGTAAGTTGACAACATCAGAGTGTAATTTCTTCTTGAATACAAATTTCTTTAAAATGTTTATTAAATCATCGTGTTTATTGTCAGGTACATAATCAACTAAAAGAGGTTTTTCAACAACAATTGTATCGTTCTCTTCTTCTCTAAAATCAACATACAGTTTAATCGCTTGTTTGAGAGTTGCGGAACCTGTTCTAATATTTCCATTTATTGGTACTAAATGCCTTTGCATTTTGTTTTCTCGCTCATCTTCTGTAGAATAATTCAATAATTCAATGATAGAATTACATTTATCCTTACGATATGCTATTTCTAAATCACCGTAATATTTTTCAACATTTTTACAATTAGAGATTCTATTTGCTACTGTTGTTGGAGTATCAACATATTTATTCTCTAACCACTTTTTAAACTCTTCTTGTTTCATAGTTCTATTTTTTTGATTCATTTTCATGGTTGCTTGTAACGGTTACGTATATGAAACGTTTGGCATTTCGAAGCACTGTCCTGCCAAGTTACAACAACTTTTGATACGGGCTGAAATGCTCTATAACCCACTGATTGCCAAATGTTTTATATACGATGTTATAGCCTGTGGTTATTCTTTTCTTAATTCCACAATTAAAATTCCAATCATGTTATTAAAGCCCATTACAGGTGTGATTATTTTTACAACACCACCGTCTTCTATAACTACCGTCTTTTTAATTTCAAAATTTATAAGACCTGAATAGCTTACTCCTTCAAACTTCTTGTCAGACGATAACAAAACAATTTTATTTTCAGGATTAATTAATTGAACTAAGTCTGCACCAGATTGCTTTACAAAAATTGTTAGTAGTTGACTTAGATTTTCAGTATTCTCTCTTAATAATTCGCTTCTTACAGACCACGAGAAAACATCAGTTGCAAACTCAAGGTGCTTTATTTGCAAACTGTCAATTTTGCTTTCATATTGAGTTATCAATTGTGTTTTCTCATTATTGAAATTATTCTCGTTTATGCGAATTTTAATGGAAAACCAGATAAAAACGACCAACAACAATAAGGTTAAAACTGTTGCAGCTTTATTGTTTTTGAAAAAGGCAACAACTTGACCTTTGAATTTGCTTTGGTTTTTAATTGGTTCGTTGTCATTGGTCTCTGCCAAATTATTTTTTTCTTCTGTGTTCATAAATTTCTGTTTAAATGGTTATTTAACTTTTTTTCTTGTCTGAATCTTCTAATGTTAGTTTTTTCAGTAGAGAAAAAACCAAACCGCCCGAAATTGCGCCCAAAATATAGATAGCAACACTTGCAAAAGAAAGTGGGATTTCTAAATGAAAATTCAGAAAACTAAGTCTCACTATTTCCATGTTCTGAATAGTGAAAACTACTGCTACTCCGATAAGAAGTAGCAGTAAAATTGTTTTTAACAATCTCATAACGATTACAATTTAGTTCTTGAAATTTCGATACCTGCTGGTTGGCAAAGACCTTCCTCATCCTCTGCTGTTATAAAAATTTCAACAGGTTTATAGGGGAAAGATGCTTTGTAGGTTGCTTTAACAGCGTTTTTCTGAGTAAAATGACCTACATTTCGAGTAATGCCAGCGTCAGATACTGCCCAAATAACATAGATTTTTTTCGGTGGGTTAAGTCGTTCAGTAGCAGCAAGATTATTTGCTGTAATTGTTACAAGGTAATTTGGTTTACCCTGCTTTTGGGTTTTTGCAGTAATGTCCGCAGCAGGTACTGTACTCGAAACAGGAAACTTGGCTGTGCTTGCACAAGATGTCATCAGTGCCACAACTCCAATAATTGCTAAAATTTTAATTGTTCTCATTTTTTTTAAAATTTAATTGTTTTGTTCCTACTCGTATGGCTTTTCAGTTTCGCCTCGTTTTTTTGAGTGGTCGCAGAACTCCACTTTTTATCTATAAGTCATGGCAGTTAAATCAAGAACTGTCACACAGAATTGTTGTTACTCGTTTCTGTCCGAGATTGCTATGTAGTCTTTTTACCATTGGCTATAACGGTCGAGTGTATGTGCCGTAAGGGATTGCGGACTACTTTCCTGTCGAAATACACCGAAGTTTGAGCGGGCTAATATGTTTGAATACCCACTGAAACCCTTATGGCACATACACTTTGTTAGCGTTTCGTTGTTCATTTTTCTCATTATTTCCCTTTCATTTTTGCTGCATAGACTTACTGTCCGAGCGTTTGTGTAGTCAAGCTCTTTTGTAGGTTTTTGGCAATAGCGTTGGCTGGTGCGACCTGCAAAAGTGCTTGACTACGAAGCCTGGGCATTCTAAAATTCGATTGTTATTTGTTGTGTTTCTATATGTTTTAGAGCAAGTTTATAAACTGTCGGAAAGTTTGTGTTACCTTCAATTTTCGGAATTAGATTTCTAAGTGCTTGATTAAATATTCCAATTGCCCATTTCTTCCTATCGGTTATGCGGAAAATAAAATCAACTTCATCAGGTTTCCAAGTTGTGTGAGTATTCGATTTTACACCGAAAGCAACACCAATAATAATATTCCGAACATTGTCGTTTTGGTCTATCACTTGTGCAACTACTAAAGTTTCTTTCAATGCTGTTTGTAATTTTTTGTCGTGCTTGTAACGCAAAATTTTTGCTGTGTCTTTCTCTATATCAGCTTGTCGGAACATACCTTTACTCTCATTTAACAACACATCAATTTTTGCGTTCTTCCTTGGAGGTAAAGCAATTATATCAGGGTATTCACGGGGTTGTGCTTTTCCTAAATCGGGATTAGGCAAAATTGCCCCACCACCTTGCGAACCAGGATATGAAATTGAAACAATTTTAAACTTGTTAGGAATTAAAACCCTGTGAGCAATCGCATAAGTTACTTCATCTTCATCAACTTCATTGCTTTCTTCAACAAGTGCGGAAGCACTTGAAAATTTAGTAGATGAAAAATAAGTTTTCAATAAATCAAGCATATCGCCTTTGCTGTTCCCTAACAATTTACGCCTGTCCCAAACAAGTTTTATTCCGTTGTGATTAAGATACATCCCGTCCAATAAAAACGCAATCGTAGAAACAACTTTGTTGTCTGAAATTTTGCTTTTGTGTTTTTCCCAAATAGGTTGAAAGTTTATTGTTTCGTCTAGCTTTTTAGCTCTTTTTGCGGCTTTAACTAATTCGTCAGTAAACCACCTTGGAACACCACCACTATCTATTGCAATCGCTTCTTTTAACTTACTTCGGAGTGTTGTCAAACTATCCAAATCCTTTTTCAATATGTCGTTTCCTCTCGGACGAACCAAAGCATATATGCCGAAAATTTTATGCGTTTTTGAAAACACAAACGAAATGAAGTTTAAAATTCCTCTGTCAGGGTCCATTGCGTGGCTGAAACGATTAATTTTTGCACCAATCCAATCTTCATTTACGAAGTAACGCAACTTATTTAAGTTTGTTGCTTTACGAGCCTTCCACGTTGCCAATAATTCTTTTGCACCTATTGCGTTATCAACTTCTTTCCGATAACTCTTGTAATGTGATGTTTGCTTTAAATCTTTGATTGAATTTTCAAACCAATTTTTCTCTGACTTCAAAAACGATTTTACAATTGCCTGAATTGTGATTCTTAAAATCGGAATTTCTGGTGGACAAGATGGAAAATTTTGATTTCTTTGTAATGTAAATTTATTAGCTGTTTTAGTTCTCCATTCTGCAATAATATAGCCCTCATAACCGAATTGGTCTATCAAAATTTTGGGTGTTGAATATGGATTATATTCTGCACCGCCAAAAACTTTTTCACTTTCCTTATGCCCCGAAATTTTGATGTAAAACGTTTCTGAAAGATACGATGCTAACGCACCGTAAGTGCGTTGTAATTCGTGGTCTTCCGTTTTTACAGCTTCGGTAAATTCAATAATTGCTAACGGATATTCAATTCCATTTTTTACAGCTGTAATTAAAGCGTCTGGCGTGGTGAAAGACATTATTGAAGACAAAGCCCCTCTTGGAAATTGGTTTGCCTTCTTTGGTCTTTTCACAAGTTTGATGCTTGTACCTTTCGGAACGGCTTTGTTTATCATCGGCAATAAATAATCATTGCCTTGTTCTAAACTCTCGTAATAAAGTCGTATTTCCTGCATTATACTTTTTCTAAAATAATTAAATGTTCTTTTTTACCCTTTTGAGCATAAGAAGGATTGAAAATTCTTGAATGTTTTGATAAATCAGAAGATAAAATCTCATTCACCTTAAGTCCAATTTTCGGTGCAAATTCGGAGATTTCCTTTTCTATTTTTATCAATTCCTTTTTTATTACACTGTCACCAATAACTATGAATGCAAAATGATGAGGTTTCAAAACTCTTTGCATTTCAGCAAAACACTTAATCAAATCATCATTCCATTTTTCTTTTTTCTCTTTCAAGCTTGAATACTCACGTCTTGAACCAATCTCATTGTATTGTGCAAATTTTACGTCAAGGTCAAGCCAACGCTTGCGGAATTTATGATACAAGTAATAATCGTAAGTATTTGCATAAGGTGGCGAAGTAATAATAATGTCAATGGAATTATCGGAAATGAAATTAAGGTTGCGGCTGTCTGCATTGAAAACTTGTAATTCGGTTTTGTCGTAAACCAATTCAGAAAACTCTTTTATTCTCAAATTATATTCTATTGCTCGCTTGCAGAATAATTCAAGAGTCAGACAGTCAGGAATATTTTTTTTAATGGCTGCAAAGCGTGTATCACTTTCCTGATTGGAAACACGGACGATAATTGAGGATAAGACAATTTTCAGAAAATTCTGAACATCGGTATCCTTTTGTTTTGTGATTTTATTTAAAATAAAGGTAATTTCCTCTGAAACATTTTTCTGAAACCAGTGTTCTTGTCCTTCAATCTCTTTGATTTTGATTTTCGGTCTGCCATTAAATTTCCACTTTAAAATATTATCCTCTAACTCTGCGATAAATTTTTCAATAGCAGAAAATTGATTACTGGAGAGCGGTGTTGCTTTGACTTTAGAAAGTAATACTGCTAAACCGTTTACATCTACTCCTATTGCATTTGCTCCGAAAATTCGAGCTTCTACCAAAGTAGTTCCTGAGCCGCAAAATGGGTCAAGAACAGTTTGCCCTTTTATAGCGTAGTCCTCTAAAATTTTTTTTGGCAACTGTGGTGGAAACTTTGCAGGATAAGGATGTAATGAATGAGTGAGATATGAAGTATCTTCGCCATTAAAACTAAAGATTGTTTCTTTTTCTATTTTTTGCATTATTTGCGTTTTCTGAATACTACAATGAAAGAACAATTTTGATTTGTGTAGAATACAGACGGATAGCCCAAAAGAACTAATCGCCTTTGCCCTGTTTGATCCCAAATAATCAAGTCATGGTAGAGCCAGCCCGCTTCTTGACCAACATTAGCAAGGTCTGAATGAAACGGCACATAAGGAATTTTATTTTTTGTGTCCCGATAATCTTTCACTACCCAACAAGAATAGCCACCTGGTTTTGTAACCTCTAAATTGTATTTAAGAATTTCTTTTATTTCTTTTAGAAATTCCTTGTAAGGTAAATTACCAAAATCGTGTTCATGGTCACTGTATGGTTTTACGGTGCTGTTGTTTTCGTGAGTAATAATTGAGGTTTTGTGTGTTGTCGTTCTGTCCTCGATGGATTTTCGAATAAAATCAGCATAGGGTGGTGAAGTAACTGTAAGTTGAATTTTGTCTTTGCGAATATGCTTAAGCATATTCCGGCAGTCGTCATTAATAATGATATAATGCTTATCATTGCCGAAAAGCCCCTGCACATCTGCGAGCCATTGTTTTGCTACGTTCGCAAATTTCGGATTAAGTTCAATTCCTACTCCGTTCCTGTTTAAGTTCTGTGCGGCAATTACGGTTGTTCCTATACCCAAAAAGGGGTCAAACACGGTATCACCTTCGGCTGAATACATTTTAATTAATCGCTCAACAAGTTTTACAGGATAAACCGCCCCATGTTCTAACTGGTATTTGTTACGTGGCGAAGAAAGGTCGTTCCAAACAGGGTTTAAAATTTCATCTTCGTTAATAACATTTTTGGAAAGTAAAGCCCATTCGCTTGGCGTTAGTCCATTGAAACCAAGTTTGGATTTTTTTTCTTCCTTGTCAATTTCCCTTTTAACAAGGTATGGATTTTCAGGTTCAGCAACAATACTCATCTTTTCGTTATGCTCTTGTTGCATTTTTTCAAAAAAAGCGTCCCATACATCGTTTTTAATTATTCGTCTTGCACCACCAATTTTTACAGAAGGTATAACTTCTTTTGAAATGTATCGTTTTACAGAAACCTCTGAAACTTTAAGTAATTCAGCTGCTTCTTTAATTGTCAGAAGCTCTTCTTTTGGTTCTTTTTGTGTGTTTTTATTTAACATAAGTTTTCTATTAATAAAAGTATCAAATTGTATCACAAAGATAATGTAAATATACGAATTGATACAATTATTTTTCATTTTTTTTCATAGAACTTTTTTTAATATTGTACGTAGGCAAAATGAAGGCTCTTTTGGCAGCGAAGCGGTCGCCCGTGCGGTGGGGCAGCCAAATGTGCCTGAATGTGCGTTGGGCTTACATTTTCTTTGTCTTTATGCAGCAAAAATTCATTTTTTATTCTGTCGTTGGTTTTGTCTTCTTACAATGAACGCTAACGTTTCGCGGCTATGCGCCGTTTTAATGGCGTATAGCCGCTGTTATCGGCTGTATTTCTTCTATTTCATCAAAAAGTGAATTAGCTGATATATCATTAGAAACTAAATAATTTGAGATAAATAGTTCATTTCCTTTCATATTGGCATTTTCGCCTACATTTCTCATTCCATATGTCAAATTCCATTCTTTGATATAAGCAAATGAATATAAATTTTTTATGTATTCGCTATTATCATATGTAAGTAGCCATTTATGTTTTGTATTTTTGAGTACTTCAGCAAGTCGTTCGTGATCAAATGTTTTGTGTAGTATGCCATTTTTTCCATATAATGCTGATTTTGTAGCAGAATAATACGGAGGATCAAGAAAAATAAAAACATTTTCGCCTTCTGCTTCTACTACTTTTTGGTAATCATAATTTGTTATTTTTGTATTAAGTAAAATCTTTGATAATATGTTTACTCTTTCTATACTTGATTGAGTAAACCGTTTTTTAAATGCTGCATCTGAAAACCCGCCACTTTCACTTGTTCCTGAGAAGGTAATTCTATTGAATACAAAAAAAGCAGCTGCTTTTTCTATTTCATTAAATAAATTAATATTTATTGTCAAGTAATTAAATAAATCTTTACCATTTTTAAATGTATCCTTCCAAATTTGGATTTGAGTAATTAGTTTTACTGGATTTTCTTGTGTATGTTTCCAGAAATAGTAAAGATTTTCATATAAGTCATTTATCCAATATATTTTATTTGGGTATCTTTGTTTAAGATATATAAAAACAGAACCACCTCCAACAAAGGGCTCTCGATATTCTTTAAAATAAGGAATCAATTCAGCAATATATTTTATCGCCTTACTTTTTCCACCAGGATATCTTAAAGGAGTTTTTATCATTTATAAACCCTTTTTAATTAATACTTCAAAGTTATTTTCGTGAGCTTCTTTAAAAAGTTTCTTTAAAATGTCTTTGTCTTTTTCACTGAGAAATTTATTAGTATTTAAGTTAGATATAGTAATCTCATCTTTAATTCTACTTGAGGTCAATTTTAGAGTTGGAATAATTTTATATTCTTTTCCCGAAACAGAAACATTTTTTAAATTGGAAAAAAGTATCATTTTTAATAATCCATCTTTGATGTCCCCAATACTTGGTAAAATAGAGATTTTTGAGTGTTTATCCTCAATTAAAAAAAGAGTGCTTTTCTGTATAACTAATTCATCAACAGTAAAATAATATTTACCTCCAAGGTAATTTTCAATAGTAATTTTAGCCTTTGTCAAAGTAGATAAGGACTCTTTGGGTTGTATTGTTTTAACTTCACGTTTCTGAGCTTCTTTAGCCTTTTGTCTGGATGTTATCATAAATTCATTTACGCCTTGCATAAATTGCTTTGCAAATAAATCAATTCCTTGTTCGTTATGAAATTCAACTTTTAATTTTTTGCTTATTGAATTATATGCTTCTTTTGATTTTTGAATTAAATATGGAAAAGAATATTCAATTTCTTTTAAATTCCAATGTAGTGCAGAACTATGATAATTTTTTATTTCAGAAATTTTTCGTTTTGTCCACTCATTATCAAATTGTTGATTTGTTATTTTATTCTTTCCCGATTTGTGTTTCTCTGCTGTTTTATAGTAAGAAAATACAACAAAAACATCTAATAAACTCATCAATGAAACAGTATCCCATTGAATAAAATCCCTATCACCTTCTTTACCCTCATCTTTAATAATTGGAATGATAGTTATTCTCTTTGCAGTACTAAGTGTGTTGTAAACTCTTTCATAAGGATATGATCTTGTTCTTTTGGGTGATACCCATTTAGATAATCCAAAATTAAACCCATCATAATTAATAATACAACTTGATGGCAAATCATTTATATCTAAATTTTTGAAATTAAAAACTTCTAGTTTGTTTGTTAGAAAGGGCTTGTATTTGATGCCGGTTATTTTTGCTGTAATTTCCATATCATGTACTCATTTTTTTATTAATGTATTCCAAAGTCACATACCTATATTTGCCTTTATTTCTTTCAATTATTTCTAAATTTTCAACATCTATTTTTGATCTTATAATATTTTCTAAATCTCTTATTATTTCTATGCCAATTGAGTTTCGATGAAGCAAATTAGCGACTTTCATAGTAGTTCCACTTCCTAAAAAAGGATCTAAAACTGTTTCGCCAATATAAGAAAAAAGTTTAATAATCCTGTAGGGAAGCTCATCGGGAAAAGCAGCAATACCTTTTTCTAACTCCGAACCTGGTAGAACATTGGTCATTTCCCATAATGTTCGGTGCCAATTATTCTTTTGAAATTCTTTAATATCGATTTTTGATTTTTCTTTTATTTCTTTAGAAATGGAACTGTATTTGAATTTCCCTTTCTGAAAAATAATTATGCTTTCTAATAAATTATCCGGATAAAAATACATGGGATAAGGATTTTGTAATAAAACACCACTTCTTTTACTTATTCTTAAATAACCATCTGGCTTTTTCCAGACAATCCTATCTCTGTAAGTAAAACCTGCGTGTTGAAAAATTTTTGTAGCATCTGCGGTAATAGGATATTTTTTCCCATCTACAAGCATATCATCTATGTTTAGAGCGAATATCCGTCCTTCTTTTAGAACTCTGAAAGATTCTTTTGCAACTTTTTCAATTACACCTAAATATTGTTCATAGCTTTTAAAAAGATTTTTATAATCAAACGGAGCATTAAAATATGGTGGAGAAGTTACAATTAAATGTATGCTTTCATCTGGCAATTCTATCATGCTAATTGAATTACCAAATATTAATGTATGTTTAGTATGCATTATAGTTTTTTTACAAAGTTATTATTTTTTTTCTTCTAATTTATATAACTGTTTTTCATTAATATTGCCGATAACGTTTTGGCGGTATGTTTTTGTTGCCGATTTCGAAGCACTGTCCTGTCAAGTTACACGAAAATTTATTAGATGCAGAAATGCTGAAACCCGCACTGTCTCGGCAATAAAATATACCGCCTGTTATGTGGCGTATTCCTTTCATGTCAATTTATTCGTTTATCCAATTGTCTTAGAGTCAACAAATTTACTGTCCAATAGACTGTAAAAGCAATAATTCCAGTCAGAGAAACTAAAATCAATTCACTAATTCCAAAACTCGTTTCCCAAAATACCAATCCGAAAGTTAGTCCTGATATTATACAGAGTAGTGCGGTGAATTGAAAAAGTGTCAACCCCAAAACTTTTTTCTGAGTTTTAAATTTTTTCCAAAAGGGAATTGTCAAGGTGAACTGAATTGTCAGTGCGATAATTGTTGCTGTTGGCACAAATAGTTTAAAAAAAACATTGTCCGGAGAGTTAAAAGCATCTCCATTGTGCACAATAATATTAAACACTACCAAAAGTCCAAGCACTGTCAAAATTCCGAGCGTTGTCGGTAAAATTGTCTCAATGATTTTTGTTTTCATACTTCTTAATTTTTTTTAGTTTCTCTTTAAACGGTCAGGTCATTAAGATATTTTGTCTGTCTGTTGTCTTTTTCTAATATGCCACATAACGGTTCGGCGGTATGTTTTTGTTGCCGATTTCGAAGCACTGCCCTGTCATGTTACACGAAAGTTTATTAGATGCTGAAACGCTGAAATACCCACTATCTCGGCAATAAAATATACAGCCTGTTACCGCCTGGTGTTCTGTCTTCCAGACCTGTAGACCATTGTTCAGTTTCTGTGTCACAAGTTTATTTAAAATATTTAATGTCAATATTCCTGTCATGCATATGCAGTATGCAATATTCAATTTCTCCATTTTTAATAAAGATACTAAAACCATAATCCGCACCGTTAAAGTCTGTCCAACCAAAGGGAGTCATTGCTTCAACTCTGTAACCACGTAAAACAATTTTTTCTGAAGATTTACTGATGATTCGCATAGGTTTTGGTGTCATTTGGATATTATTTCCCCACATTGGATGATTGCCTTCCAAATTAAATATAGTTACAATATATCCATCACCACCTTTAATGTTATAACCTTCACAGCCATTAACATTTTCTTCAATTTTAACAGAACGCCTTGATTCTTGTAAACCTTTTACAGGAATTCCATTTTCGTATCGTTGGTGGCTATTTGAAATAAAAGTAATGTTGTTCAAATCAAATTGTTTCTTATTTCTTTCTTGAAGAGATTCTGCTATTTTTTTTAATGGATTTTCAACATCTTCAATTCTTCCTTCTTGATTTGAAACCAATTCTATTAAGACTTCTGAAGGTTGATAAACATTGAAATAAATCCTAGAGAGTATACCTTTGTAGTAGAAAAGGGACATAATACTGGGTTCATATTCTTCACAACCAGCACCTCCATTTAAAATATTATTACTCCAGAGCACACGGTCATTAGTTAATGATATTTCAGCGAACGAAAAATAATCAATAATATATTCAGATATTTCTGAATTATCAAACGTTACTTCAATTTCCCCGTTAAATGAGTTTACTACTGCTTCAATCTCAAAGATTGAATCAATATCAGCGATGCAATTCCCTTTGTGCCAAATTTTACAGTTGTCGGCAATGAAACGAAAGGATTCCCTTTCTATTTTTCCTTGCATTTCCAAAAAATTTGGAATGAATGTGTCATAAGTTTTCATATTCTCATGTTCAAACTAGAAGAAACATCTTACGCATACTCTCTTTCTAAATTTGAAAGCACTATATTTAGTGCTAACCCTTTTGCTATCATATCAATTACATCATGTACCATTCTGTCAATTATCTGATGTTTGAATCCTAATCTAATTGCTGTTAATTTACATAGAGCAACTTCATTTTCGTGAATTTCACCATCAATCATCATAATGAGCACCATGTCATGTAATTGTTCTATTCTTTCTCTAAAAGATTCGGGTGCTCTAAAAGATATGCTTTCAGGTCTTTGAATAATTCTTAACAATTCATCACGAGTTAAGCCAACTCTTGCTCCAATTCTAAAAATCAAGTCAAGTTCGCTTTTATCAATTTCACCGTCAGAGGCAGCAAGTGCAACGAGGTTTTTAATGTGGCTAAGTCTTTTTTTCTTATCACCACTGTCAAATAAATCAATTAGTGCCATAATTTTAGTTTTTTGTTAATAATTATTGTTAATATGAATTACAATTAAAAATCAAGAATATTTGTTGAGTGTTTTCTTGAATTTTCAAGTTGTCGTATTTGCTGTATTGTCAATATTTCATTTTTCTTTCCTGTCACAATGGTTTACTTTTTAATTTTTCTATGTCGTTGTCAGCCTATTACACTTGGCGGTAACGTTTCGCGGCTATGCGCCGTTTTAATGGCGTATAGCCGCTGTTAGCGGCAGTGATTATTGTTTTAATAACTTCTTCTGCTTTAAAAAATTAATAAACTCATTCACTATTTTTTCGTTTCTCTCAATAATATCTTCTTCTGTAAAGTCGGTTTTAGTATTTGCCAATTGAATTAGTTCAGAAATCATTGTTCCTTCTATTTTCTTATCTTTATCATTAATAAAGCCTTTGTAGTATTTAATTTTATCACTAAATCTATAATCAGAAGCCCTGATATTTATCGTTTTTTCAAGTAAGGATTTGTTACCAAGGGATTCTATAAGTTTTGTGTTACTAAGTGTATTTTCGTTTTCTTGACGTTTTTTTGAAAAAATATGTTCGATATCAAAGTTGATATTGATTTTTGGAATTATTTTTTGATTTTCATCTTTAAATGCCCACCAGGTTAGCATTGACCTTGTAATAGGTCTTAAATTATTAAATTCAAAGTTATTGATTGTTGTACGTAATGTATTTTCATCAAATTTATGTTCATCGAAGGTGACAGATTTATTGTTTACTATATTTATCATTTCAGCATAAATAGGTGTTCTAAGAGCGTTTACCCCAGGATTTGTAAAAGCATATGCCCAAATAAAAGCGATTGTTTTATCAAGAAAATCTTCTAATGGTTTTTCATCTAATTGATTATTTCCATTTTTATTATGCAAAAAATACACTGACAAAAAATAAGTCCACATTCCATTGGGGGCATAATTAAGGATAAACAATTTTCTTAAAATATTAGGTGAAAATTTGTCGGGATTTTGGGTATAGACATTATTCCAAAAATCAGCAAGAATTTTAAGATTAGATAGAGTTTCGTCTTGTTTTAGAATGGAATAATTATTCTTTTCATAAAACTTGCGTAGTGCTTCTGTGGTACTTGATTTTATACCTTGTTTTGCACGAAGAAAATACATATATCTTGTAAAGAGTTCATCCATTGGTGTTCCATTCAATGGCTTGAAAATGCTAGTTGTAATTTCTTCCAGTTCTTTCCATTGTTCAATGAATGTGTCTTTTTGGTTTTTATCTGAGTAATACTTGTAAAATTGTGCCTTAAAAATGTCAGCGTCTGACAATGGTAATCCTCTATCATTGAGTGTAGAAAAAATTCTTAAAGCAGTGTCTTGAGATTCGGCCTCAATTGGTAAAAGTATGCAATTATTTAAAATTCTGGTAGGTAGATAAGCAAAATAGGATGGATATTCACTTAAAAAATTTTCTATTTTTTCTTGAAAAAAACGATAGTTCTTCGCATAGTTGCTCTTTTGGACTTTATCCATTTTACCTGTTTTAAGGATTTGTAAAAACTCTTCTTTGTCATTATCTGTAGCTACTTCTGAATTAATTTTCAATTCGTCAAGGTTAGGTTGTCCGAACTCATTAGTTTTCCATATACATTGTGCAATTCTCTCACTAGTCCTAATTGAGTTCTCATCTTTCATATTTCCAAACTTTGCGTAAAAAGCTCGTAGCAACAACATTAAAGTTGTAAGACGTTGTTGTCCATCAATAACTTCTTTTTTACCTTTGTCATTTTCGAAAATTACTATTGAACCTAGGAAGTATTCATCATCGCTGTTGAATTTGTCGCTGTTATTATCAGGAAAAGCGAAAGCAAAAATATCATCCCAAAGAGTTTGACATTGTTCTTCTTCCCAAGCATATGGCCGTTGATAATCTGGAATAAGAAAGTCAGCTTTCTTGTCTGAAAAAAGTAACCAGATTGTTTTTTGGTCAACGTTAAGTTTTGACATATTGTTATCCTTTTATTTTTAATTAATCATTACTGTCTGTTGTAGGACCCTTTTCATTGCCGCCTAACGGTCGAGGCTATGCGTAGCTGGGGATTTCGTGAACGCAAACTTATCACCCGTTACAAACCTTGCAAGCGAGAGCGAAGCATGCATAACCACTTAAACCCCAGTTACGTATGAGCCTTTGTTACAGGGCGTTATTATTATTCATCCAATATCTTCTTCTTTTCTTTTTCAAATTCTTCTCTTGTTATAACACCATCATCTAATAATTTTTTCAAATCTCTCAATTTATCACTTTTTGTATTTGAATTATTTTCTTGTTTAATTGTACTCGATGACTTATTAACACAACCTGTATAATCAATTTGATATGTAAAATGTTTGTAATCTTGTTTACTTACTCCCTTTTCATTTATATCAGGTTTCCACCATGCACCAGTCGCGGCATCAAGAGCAATCCCCCATGGTAAAGGAATAAAAGTTCCTGGAACCAATCCAGTCCAACCGAGTAATGAACCTGTAAACGCCCAACCTCGAAAACTTTTCTGGGTAAAAGTCTTTGTTTGTGTTTCACAACCATCTTTTTTAATCGTTACTGAAAAATTATCAGCCTCTCTTCTTTTTGCTTTAAATGTCGCTTCACCAGTACCTTTGAATGAGCCTTGGTATTCAATCTTTGCGTCTTGGTGATTAGGTACTTGCACTTTCGCATAGTAATTACCTCCACCAATAATGGTAGCACAACTTGAAAGTAAAATTGGTAGTGCAATAAAAATCAACAGGTAAAATAAATTTACTTTTCTCATAATCATTGAATTAGTGTTAATTGAATTTGTATTTAAAAACTTTTAAATGAACATTAATGTAATTTATCAATTACATTGATCAATATAATTGATAAATGTAATCTTTAAAAGAAACTTTATGGTGCTCGTATTTTCATAATGCCCTGTAACGTTTCGCGCATACACGCAGGTGGGGCTGATTTGCAGCGATTCTTTTCACTGAGCAGCTAATGTAATAGAAAGCACAGACTTTTGCAAACCACCAAGCCCCC
>Ga0208198_1001709_pt1 | contig 18291 bp, 15 predicted proteins | sample AD_JPNTR2_MetaG_FD_184446 | JGI IMG/M metagenome (GOLD analysis project Ga0208198, IMG submission 184446) | Active sludge microbial communities of municipal wastewater-treating anaerobic digesters from Japan - AD_JPNTR2_MetaG (SPAdes) (version 2) | ecosystem: Engineered > Bioreactor > Anaerobic...
CATAATCCATTTTGATGTGCTTTCCCTATCAGCCATGGCCACCCTAAATATCCTGATGGCCCCAATCCTGCGCATCCTGCTTTTTTTGCTTCCTCTATTATAACATCCCATCCTTTATCGTTTACCATAGCTTCATCAATAAGATATACCCTGGGAACCCCGGGAGCTAACTGTGATAGAAGCATCAGACTTTTGATATCAAACGATTGAAATATTACTGGAGCATAGGGGTGGTTAGTATTGGTGCTATCCGTGATATATCCTCGTGTTGCAAGTATGGCAACAAGCTCTTGCTCAATACCAGGATAGTTGTCAGGACTTTTTGTTTCTATATATAATGGATAGATAGTTCCATCAGCTTTTGCTATATCTATGACCTCATCTAATGTTAAAATTTTTGTTTCATTATATGATTTTTTTGATCGATCAGGGTAAGTATTGTTAAACCATTTACCTAAATCCAGCTTTTTTAATTCTGCAATGGTGAAACTTTCAATAGGATCATTTTCTCTTCCAGGGAAAACTGAAGAAACATTGGTGATACGCATAAGGGTATCGTCGTGGAAAGCGATAAGGACATTATCTTTGGTACGCTGAACATCCATCTCCAGATATTCGGCACCCACTTCTTTTGCTATCATGTAAGCATAGTACGATTCCTCCGGTGCCCAATATGAAGCCCCTCTATGAGCTATAACTGTTTTATATGGTATGTTTGCAGCATTGCATGCTTTCCTCCCCAACTGTGGCCGGGCTAATATGGTTATCATTGCATCAGTTAGTATTGCAATGATAATAACAGTAACGATAACAATTCCTGCATTACGAACCATGTTTTAACTCCTTCTCTGAAATTGAATTATTAACTTCACCAATTGTCACTCTCCTTCGCAAGGCTATAGGAATTTTTGCACCAGTGTCATTCCGGGCTTGACCCGAAATCCCAATAATTAGTATGAAATCATGAAATAAATTCAGGATGACAAACGGTAACTGTTTTCATTCTCTGATAGGTAAGCCTGCCGAACCATGGATGCAACAAAACGTTCACCCTGAACTCCCAATAAGTTGATTCTATAAACACAAAATTTCATCATCAGTTAAGTCTTCCACTCGTACTGGATCAATACCTTTGATGCGAGCAGCTAGTTCATGTGCGGAAATTTCAGGTACCGATTGTATTATACGATATTTGTGATCTTTTAACCATATAAAAAATTTCCATGCATAACAATCGGCACAAAGGATTGCCTTTTGTTTCAGGTAATCATCACCGCTATACTGTTCTAATGCTTTGTGATGATTACATTGAATATCAAGACAAAAGGTACCGGATATGTATTCCTTCTTTGCCATAATCACCTCTTACAAGCGATATATAATATTATTACATGATATATAATCGATTAAAAATTGCAAATAAAAAATAAAGTATATGATATGTGTATAGAGGAATCTATACCAGGCCTTCTTTTCTTTATTCGGGGAGTAGGTTAAAATTTACTTTAAACAACTATTTTTTTCTTGTATATTATAGACGCTTCAGGGAGATTAACGTTATAACTTTTTATAAGCAGGAAGATGATGGCACTATGATTTCAAGTATGGATCGTTTTCAATGATTATAAAACAGTGGATCATGGGGGTACGATGAAAAAAGCACTTATTACGGGGGTAACGGGGCAGGATGGCTCTTACCTGACTGAATTGTTGTTATCAAAGGGCTATGAGGTCCATGGTATCAAACGTCGATCATCACTTTTCAATACGGAAAGAATAGATCATGTCTATAATGATCCTCATGAAGGGGGTAGGTTTTTTTTACATTATGGTGATTTAACCGATAGTTTAAACGTTACTGAGATAATTCAAAAGGTAAAACCTGATGAGATTTATAATTTAGCTGCACAATCTCACGTTGCTGTGAGTTTTGTTCAACCTGAGTACACAGCAAATGTAGATGCAATGGGAACACTGAGAATTTTAGAATCAGTACGTTTGTTGGGTTTACAGGATAAGGTTAAAATATATCAGGCATCCACGTCTGAGCTATTTGGCAAAGCTGTTGAATTTCCTCAGAGTGAAAACACACCATTTTATCCACGAAGTCCTTATGGTGTTGCAAAGCTTTTTGCTTATTGGATAACTATAAGCTATAGGGAAGCATATGGAATGTTTGCCTGTATTGTTATCACGATTACAATCGATACATTGTGCACCTGAGCATAAAGAAAACATATTGCAAACTGCAAGGGCTTGCCTCAATAAGGTTGTTGTTGGAATTGACCAGCGCTACTTCAGACCTTCTGAAGTAGATATACTCATCGGTGACCCAACAAAGGCGCGTGAAAAATTGGGGTGGGAACCACAGCACACTGTTAAAGATATTGTTTCCGATATGATAATAAGTGATCTTGAAAAGAACTATCGTGAATATGTGCTTAAAACAAGTGGTTTTACTATGTCCAGAAGTTGTGGGGTTTGATTATTTTGTTGTATTTTTACATCGCTTCTGGCATAATGATTTATAGATTGAGAGGATATAAACAACTATCATAGTGAGGGGGGAGTATGCAGAAAGTTGATATATTACATAGGTATTTATCTGAGCATAGTGTGCCTGAGCTGATTGAAAAAAAATTGGATGCTAATTCTTTTTTAACAAACAATTTCGCCTATCATGCTTTGCGTATTGGGAATTCAATTGGTGACAATCTTGATATTTCCATTGAGATCATAATACTGGATGAGATAGCTAAGAAATATAATTTGATATTAAATACTACAGAGCATGCAGAACTTCATACCCAGGGTATTGCTGAATCGGATCTTGATAATCTTGTTCAAGCAGCAATATTGTTTGAAAACATTAAAAATAATAAAAAACTATACAAAGAGATATTGCGTAAGATAAGCTATTTTATACGGAAAGAGTTTTATCCAATTATTAATCAAGAGTAATCATGCTTTCCCGGTTATCTGGAAAATTGGTATTGGTTGTTCTTTACCTTTAACCTTAATGGGCCCCAGCTTCTTCCCTTTAAATTTCTTTTTTGAAAGATTTGTTATAATTTCTTGAGATACGATTATTGTCTGGGCATCAGCATGTGAGCACAATCGTGCTGCTAGATTAACGGCATCACCAATGGATGTAAAATCCATCCTGTCCTTTGAACCCATTCTGCCATGAACAACATCCCCCATATGAATGCCAATCCCAACAGTAATTGTTACTGCACCTGCTTTTTCACGCTGTTTGTTTAGTTTTTGAATTGATTCTATGATATCAACTGCTGCTTCAACTGCGGTATCTGCTTTTGTTTTATCTTCAAAAACAGCCATAATTTCATCACCAACAAATTTATCAATATCACCACCATGCTTTTTTATAATTGCAGCTTGCAGGTCAAGGTATTCGTTCAGAATAGAAACAACCTGTTCTGGAGGAAGCTTCTCGGACATGGCCGTAAACCCACGAATATCAGAAAAAAGGAAAGCCATATTCTTATTTGTGCCACCTAAATCCAATTCATCGTCTCTTTTTTCGTGTATCATGGAGATAGTTGATTCAGAAACAAACTTTTGCATTTTTAACTTTTCACGCAGATGATCAATCATTGTATTAAATTCTTCAGTAAGAATCCCAATTTCATCATGTGTCGTTACATCAATCCGGGTAGTTAAATCACCATCCTTTACTTTTATAACTCCTGTAGTTAATTGCACTAATGGTTGTACCATCTGCCGTGCAATCCGCATAGCTGCATATATGCTGGCTGATAAAAGGATTGCTGCAATGATGAGCATAAGAAGCCTTGCTTTGTGAACTGGTCCTAATATTGCATCCTCGGTAAAAACTATCTCTATAATCCCTACCTTTGATTTAAAAAACTCAAAAGGGATACGATAACGATAACACCATGTTTGACTGGAATCTATTGTTAACTCTATCCTTTCTTTTACGGTTGTGTTTAATGATGCAAATTGTTTAACGAGGTCTTTTGAGAAATATTTTCCATGGAGTTTCGCATTAGTATGTGCAGCATAAGTATATTTTTTTTCAGCAAGTACTCCGTTTAAATCATAGACGGCAGCATAAACAAATCCTTCAATGCCGGTTTTTGACAGTCCTTTTACTATATCCTGCAGAATCATGGAACGTTTCAATGCCCTTTTTTCAGCGGTTAAAAAACTTTCGGAAGATGAGATGGTATGAGCTATTGTCTGACATAATTTATCATTGGCTTTGATAAGTGCGTGCTCAGAAATTGTAATTAATAAAAAGCTAATAATACTTATGACAATGACCATGAGTGCTGATACTGCAGTGACCCATTTTAACCTGATTCCACCTTTTTTGATAATATTGGTTAAGAATGGTATAGATTGTATAAATGAGTATATGGGATTGGTTGTGCTACTATTCATATTATTGCCCCTATTTGTTGTTCGATAGTGCCTTCATATTGTATAATTTGCTTTAAAAAATAATTGATGTACAAACTTTACCTATAATCAACAATTACACTTAATACTTACTATAGCGTATATTCAAGAAAAAGAATTTTAATAATAAAAAATTTTTTTATTGGTGATAGTGTGGTGTATTGGTGATAGTGTGGTGTAAAATTATCCATGCCGTAAAGCTTAAGAAATGCGTTCAATAGCATAAAATAATAAAAAACATATGAAATAGCACCATATTTTATGATAAACGTTAATAAATGCCATTAATATAAGTTAATCATCCTCACCACTTCTCTGAAATAAGACGAATCTTGGAATGAACTATTTATATAGTTAATGCTATCACGGATGATAGTATATTGTTCAAGGAGGATACAATGATTATAAACCACAACATCAGTGCAATTTTTGCCCACCGAACGTTGAAATTCCACGATTGGGCAATAACCAAGGACATGGAAAAGCTTTCTTCAGGGATGCGCATCAATAAAGCCGGTGATGATGCATCAGGGTTAGCTGTGTCCGAAAAAATGCGTTCACAGATTCAGGGTTTACGGCAGGCTGAACGTAACACAGAAGATGGTATGTCGATGATTCAGACAGCAGAAGGGTATTTGCAGGAGGTTCATGACATACTACAGCGTGTAAGAGTGTTAGCGGTACAGTCAGCAAACGGTATTTACACACCGGAAGACAGACAGCAGATTCAGGTTGAAGTTTCAGAATTGGTTGATGAAATCGATCGTATTGCTTCTCAAGCTGAATTTAATAAGATGAAACTTTTAACTGGTGCATTTGCACGGCTTCATCCTTCAGCATCCATGTGGTTTCATATGGGACCTAATATGCATCAGAGGGAAAGGGTATTTATTGAAACAATGACAACTGCTGCATTGGGTTTGCGAAATGCTGTTACCCTAACATTTATATCGATTTCAACACCTGGTAAAGCTAATGCTGTTATTGGATTAGCCGATGAGGCACTGCGGCAGATTTCAAAGCAACGAGCTGATCTTGGTGCTTATTACAACCGGTTGGAACATGCTGCTAAGGGCTTGATGAATGCATATGAGAATATCCAGGCATCAGAAAGCCGCATACGAGATACTGATATGGCCGAGCAGATGGCAGAATTTACAAAGAACCAGATTCTTACTCAGGCAGCTACTGCAATGCTGGCGCAGGCAAATACAAAGTCTCAAACAGTATTACAGCTTTTAAAATAAATAAATCTGAGATAGCATCGTAACACCACTATAAATAAAGCCGGGCACTCCCACCCGGCTTTATTCGTATTATTGGTTAACATTAGTAAGTATTGTTCTTTTAACTTTGTTTAGCATGTTTATTTCTTTTTGGATTTTGATTTGTCATTACTTTTGGATACTTTTTTTTGAGGTGCTTTTGGTTTCTTTGCTGCAGCTTTTGTTTTAGTTTTTGGCGCTGCTGCATGCTTTACTCCAGAGGTTTTTTTTGAGTGCGCTAAAATCCAATCAGTTACAACCTTTAGTACTTTTTTACGGTCTGCCTCCAGTTCATTCATAGTTTCATGATATAATCCTTCAAAAAGCTTCAATGTTTTATCCCTGGAGCTGGCTTTTTGGTAAACTATTTTACTTGCCTCATCTTTAACAAGCGCATCAGCAGTTCCTTGAAATAGTAAAAGTGGCATTTTTATTTCGCCGCATCTATTTATACATTCTTCAATGGTTTTCATCATCTCAACATAAAAACGAGGAGTTACTTTATCATGAACAAGCGGATCCTCCATATATTTTTTAACCACCTCCTTGTCACGGGAGATAGTTGAAGCGTCCAACCCGGATGGCATGGTAAATGAGGGAATCCTTTTTGACAAAAATATTGCCAGTTTTTCTTTCCATGCCGGTACTTTAATTGTTGGAACCAATCCAGGGGATGATAAAATTAGTGCATCCAGATCCTCAGCATGTGTCAGCGCGTATTTAATAGCAAGAACACCACCCATTGAATGGCCTAACATAATAACGGGTTTGTTAGGATTTTTGTCTTTTATCATATTTACAAAAATTTTCATATCGTATATATAATCCATAAAACTATCAGTATGTCCTCGTTTACCCCCACTGCGGCCAAAGCCTCTGTGGTCTAAACCAAAGATTGCAATCCCTTTATTCTGAAGGGCATCAATAAGGTTACCATATCGGCCGCTATGCTCTCCGAGCCCATGAATAATGATTAAAACTGCTTTAGGGTTAGCAACTTCCCATTGCTGAAAAAAGATTTCAATACCTCCTTTACCAATAAATGTACCGGTACTATGTTGATATGTTGCCATAATCTCACCTCACTTTTTTAAAAGTTTTAATTACTACATGTACATTATTATATAGGTACTACAAAGAACTGCTTTCCATCTTATGAATAATTTAAAAAAGCAGCTTTTACCTTTAGTGTGCGTTAAGACAGATAATGAAAATATAGCTCCCAAACCCCTTATATAATGTATATAGTAATAAATATTAAAGAAGAATAATAATTTTTCATTATCTTAAATTTATATAAAAAAAATCAAATAAAATTTTTAATTTTAAAAATTATTTACATTCTATAATACGATATTGATATATGATTGCATTGATAATGAATTTATTGTATAGAAGGGTATTATGGAGTTTCAGAAATTACGTGTTGCATTTGTTCTCCTTCTATGTACTATTGGTTTTGGAACAACTGGTTATTATATTTTTGAAAACATGAAACCATTTGATGCTTTTTATATGACAATGATAACTATTAGCACTGTAGGTTTCCACGAAGTCAAACCGTTAACTAATATTGGGAGAATTATTACTATTACAATCATATTAAGTGGTGTATCAATAAGTGCATACTCAATTGGAAAACTTTTACGCTTGTTAATTGAAGGTGAGTTACGCAAAGAATTTTGGAGGAAAAAATTGGAACGTACCATTCAATCGTTATCAAACCATTTTATAATATGTGGTTTTGGCAGAATTGGGAAATTAATTTGTTAGGAATTATTTGAAAGAAGAGTTCCATTTGTAGTCATTGAAAACAATTCTGTGACTATAGATGAATTAGACAAGTTAGGATACCTGTATATTGATATGGATGCTACCAACGATGAGGCTTTTATCAAAGCTGGTATTATGAAATCAAAAGGGATAGTCACATCGGTGATGTCTGATGCAGATAATGTTTATATTGTATTAACAGCCAGAGGGTTACGTGGTGACATTTGTATTTTATCAAGAGGTTCAGATGAAAAGTCAGAACAAAAACTGTTACGTGCAGGAGCAAACAGGGTGGTACTTCCTTATCAAATAGGGGGTAAGCGTATGGCCCAGGTTTTAACACGTCCAACTGTTGTTGATTTTATTGATATGGCAATGATGGATTCAGAATTAGGATTGGCAATGGAAGAGTTAAAAGTTGGTCATAACTCATCAATGGTTAGGAAAACTCTTGTTGAAAGTAATTTGCGACGAGATTATGGTGTTATTATTGTGGCAATTAAAAAAATAAATGGTCAAATGATATTTAATCCGCAATCGTCAGAAATTCTTGATGCAGGTGATGTTATAGTAGCTTTAGGTAAGAAATATTTGATGGAGCAAATGAGTAAAGTATTATAATAGCTATAAAAAACTTTTTGGGGTACATTATTACAGGCTAATCATTGTTATTTATTTCGTTTGTATAATTCATTTGAAATTTCATGAATCAAAATATCCAGCTTAAAAGGTTTATGCATATAGATATCGATTACATTTTTATACGCCTTGATGTTACTGAGCAACCAGCCTGTCAGAAGTACTGTTAACGTTTCTTCTTTTTGTTCTTTAATTTTTGTAAGTAAGTCAAGTCCAGTTATTCCTGGCAAACCGTAATCTGCTATGACAATATCAAAATTATTTATTTTAAAAGATTCTAAAGCCTGGTCCGCATTGTTGAATACTGAAACTCTGTTCCCAAGAGAATCAAAAACCTCGTACATTATTTCCTGTAAAGCAGGCTCGTCCTCAACAATACAAATATCTTTGTCGCGTAATTTTGCTTGAGGTACTTGCTGCTCATTTTGAGGAATTGGAGAAATATTTTCCTCGGGCAGGATAATTGAAATTGAATAATCATATAATGATTCTTCTTCTAATATTTTGGCATGGTTTTGTTCAGCAAGTTTTAGCAGATCAATGCTTGAAATAAATATTGAATCATCCTTTACTTCTGAAGTATCTTTTTTGGTGCGCATTGTGATTGACAATGTGCTGTTCTTTTTTAAGATTATTTCGATAGTTCCTTTTGAAGTGATAACAGATGCAACCTTGAATATTGTTGAGAGAAGTAAGTCGCGGAATAGATGAGGATCTCCATAGATGCTGATGAGAGAGAAATATCGCCTTTCAATAGATATATATCTTCGTTTGCTGGCTTCATCTACCTTGAATTGTATTTTTGCAAATTCTATTGCATCTTCTACCGCTTCAACAATATTAATATTAGTTTTTTCTTCTAACTTATCTCTTCCAATAAATTCTTCAATCCGGCGTACCTGTTGTATGCCTTCTTCAGCAGTTTTTATGATTAGTTTAAGTCCTTCATGCACAGGAGGTTTTTCAGTAATCTGCAGTAACCATTGTGATTTGTTTAACAATATATTAATGATATTATTGAATGAATGGAGAAATCCCTTGGTAAGGTCACCAATAATATGGAATCTGCTAAGCTGTTGTATTTGATACTCAAGTCGTTTAATCCGTGTAATATCTTCTAATATTATTTCTACAACAGGTTGAAAATCAGGTGAATGGTAAAGATAGCATGATGCGTTAACCCACTTTTCATCTTTTTCTTTAGTTATAAATCGTATTTCACCTATGCGTTTATATGCTATAGTTCCATTAAATATTTGCGATAGTGCTATACGCATTTTATTAAAATCGTAGTGATTCATTGCCCGGTATAATAAATTCCTATTTTGTTTTAAATCATCTACCTCATAACCAATAAGTTCCTGGATTGATGAACTGGCTTTTATTATATTGCCAGATTGATCAATCTGTAAAATTGGAAATGGGGAATATTCATAAAGTTGCGACTCATAATTTTTATCAAGGTCATTTATCAATGTTTCAGTTGATTTGTCAAATGACAGAATCCTTCCATCAACTATCTGCAAAATTACAAAAAGTGCTACAATAGTTTTCCCCTGAAATACGGGAAAAATGTACAATTCAGCGGATATCCTTTGATTATCTTTGTTACGAAATACAGCAAAACATTGCCTGGATATTCCTTTTAATGCTTTTAAATAGGATGTTGCTATCTGTTTGCGATATTCGGGATAAAAGGGATGGGTAATATCAAGGCATAGCTGGTTCATATTAATTAAATCAGAGAAGGGTGTATTCAATGCTATCACTTCGCCTGAAATGCTGATAACGCATGCAGGTAATTGAAACAGGAGCACCATATTTGATGCTGTTTGCAAAGTTGTAGTATTTATATGTGTTGCACCACTATCTTCACTACTCATACAAGGTACCACCATGCTTAACCATGTCAAAACATAAGTATTTTTTTGCAATAAAAAATATAAAAAAAAATAGTGTTACTGTGAAAGTTTTGCTTGTAGTGTATCAGGGGATTGGAAGCCTGCCATCTTTTCTATAATCTTACCATTTTCAAAGAGGAGTATTGTGGGAATTGCATCAATATGGTAGTTTTTGATAATCTGCTGATTTTCATCTGCATTTATTGTAACAAATTTTGCTTGTGCCGATGATTGTGAAAGGTTTTTCAAAACAGCATTCTGACGCATACATAGGCGGCACCATGGTGCCCAGAAATTTACAACTACTTTGCCTCTCCATTGCAGCACTTCGCGGGCAAAGCTTTCTTGTGTAACATCTTTAACAGTCATGTTTGCATCAGATGAAGTGGCTCCATTTACTCTTTCCGGTGCTTGTGTTAATGTTACAGGGACTACCATTTTGGATTTGTTACGAATCAGTGTCAGCTTTATTGTTTTGCCTGCTGAGGAATTTCTCACTACCTGAATTAAATCCTGCGGATTTTGAATAGTTTGTCCATCAACTGCTATAATTACATCTTGAGGCTGGATGCCTGATTGTGCAGCAGGGCTGTCAGGTATAATAGTATCAACGTAAGCACCCGAAGAGTTTGAAAGCCCAAGTTCCTGGGCTTTCTCTTCATTAATGGGTTTTACCTTAGCACCTAAGTAGCCTTTTCCTGATTCAGTAATCGTTGAATATGTTTGTCCACCTTTGCCGGATACTATACGTTTATTGAGGAAAACCTTTTTTCCTTTTTCTATAGTAATTGTTTCGGTTTGGGTTGATATGGTATTACCTGCATTATCAACATATTTAAAGGTGATAGTGTAGGTACCTGGTGGGAGGAATAATCTGCTTAGCTGGAAATTTTCAGGCAAAGTATGCCAGCACCGCAAATCAGGTTTTATCTGTGATAGTAAACCTACGCCAACGCCAGCACCCGCTACCATACCAATTAAACCTGCAAAGTTCTTTGTACTGTCTGACTGTTCGGCTAATTTTTTTGCAGCATATCCTGCTGCAACGGATGCAGCAGCTTTCACTGCAATGCCTGCAGCAACTTTTGCATATATTCGTCCATAATCGTCTTCCAGAGTCTTCACTGCGGTAGTTGCAATATCTTCTAACATGTGACTTCGTTCAATGTCCTTGCCATTAACATTAACAACCAGATAGTTAATTTTTCCTTCGCGCTTTACAAATTTTGGTATTGGATTTTCGGCATTTTTAAGAGCTATCATAACTCCGGCAATGGTAACTCCTTCTTGTAATGACATGCCATTGAGCGTCACCTGAATTGAAGATTTCATAGCCTGATCTGAAAGAAGTGAACCGCGGGACTTTTTAATAGCACCCTTCCCATTTTGCACTATAACTACAAGCTCACCTGCATCTTTTGGTATTGTATCACGTTTACCAAATTTGCCAATCCACATTTTATAATCGTCTGTATCGCCTAATTGTTTTGCAAGCCTTTGTAAATCGCGGTAAACAATATCCAGAGCAGGATTGAGTTCATAAATTTGCTTGTATTCTATATAGGCAAATTCACGATCATTCATGTCGTTGTCCTGATCTGCAATCTGTTCAAATGCAATAGCTGTCAGATATTTTGCCATTATATTCTGCTTATACGATTTCCCTGTTGTTACACTTATATCCCTTAATAAATCGTTAACTTTTTTAAATTCAACGCGTGCTTCATCCGGTTTGCTGAGCATAAGGTAGTTAATTCCAAGATACATGTGTATCAGCACCCTTTCAAAATCTTCACCATTATAATCAGTAGTTGTTTCGTTCAGTAACAGTGATGCAGCCTGTTTACTAACGCTAATGGTTATCTGGTCGGCTATCTTAGCTGCTTCGATAAAAACTTTGTTGCTGTTTTCGTAATCTCCTGCAACCTGCAATATCAAACCGCATTCCATCATGTATAAAAGCTGATCTTTTGATTTTGTATTTATTGCAGGGAGCAGTTTATTGGCTGCCTCCTTATATTGACCGGAGTAAAATAATTTTTCAATTTCGCCAATTTGTTTGTTATAGTCATAACTGGCACATGTTACTACTGATACCAGCAGAAATAAAATACAAAAAGATTTAAGCTTTTGCCTCATACAAATTACTCCGGATTAAAATGTTATTTTCTTTTTACTGGCTGATTTTAAAAATTCCTGTTGATCCTGCCACTCAACCACCTGCGTTTTCAGATTAATAAGCTTTAAGGTAACCACTAAATATTGAACTGTTTTACTTCCTACAGTGCGCACATTTTCCCTTACCTCACCGGTCAAATACATGTTTGGTGATTTTAATTCGCCAACCGGGATAGCGCTTTCAGGGTCAACCATGCCGGTCATACCCTTTTCCATTTCTGAAATTGCATCAGTAGTAAGCGAGGCATCTACAAATTTTATGCGGCGTTTAATAAGGTTGGTTGTTATTTCATCAGCAAGCATTTTTGTATCAATGTGTTCAGATGTTTTATTACGAATTTGTTTTACTTCTATGTAGGCGGGTTTTTTCCATTCATCTTTTAAAAATGAATACATTGACTCAACCATCGTATTAACTGTCATCTTAATTTCTTTTGGTCCCCATTCACGTGAGCCCTCAGCTTTACTTGCATCTTTATATTGCACGCCACCGCCACAGGCTATAAAACCAATAATAAAAATTATCAATAGCAATGAAAGCTTTTTCATAAATATAACCTCCTGAATTATTATAAAGATTATGGCTTGTTTTGCATAACAAAAAGAAACTAATGAAATAATCACTGCTATAGATAGGCAGTAAAGTCAAGAAAAAAATGGTGGTTATTATTGTAGCATGGAATGTATCAAAGCATCTATTGTATTTGCAGTATCATGTGGTTCAGTGTAGTTAATAGATGCAGTAAATGATATATTTTTGATACTGTGCTGGTATTCAGGATCATAATGGTGCTGTAATAAAAATTGTATAAATTCTAAATACTTACCATGGCAGAACAACTGTTTGCAATACTGCGTTTTTGTTTTACCCAGAGCTGGTTGTAATTTGTCCACTATAGCAATGATAGCTTCTTCAGTGATATATGGCATATATTCCTGATAGATATGTTGTATTCTGACATCAATGGGAGTATCAAGCCATAATGCTATCCCCTTTTGCATGGCTTCCAGAATTATTGGCGGTATGTGGCAGTTCCCAATTTTGCGTGATTCGCCCTCAAGCAAGCAGTAGGGCCATACGTTAATGGTTTGCAATATATGAACTATCCTGCTTTCAAAATATTTTTGTGAATGATCTGGCATCCCCAGACTGCCAAATAACGAGCTTCGGTTGCCTGCACATCCCTCAAGGTCAAGAGAATAGGGATTGTGGTGGAGTATATGTGTTTTACCGGAGCCAGCAAGCCCATAAACTGTAACTACAGGGATGGTAAAACAATAGTTTGTTAGATAGTTCCTTATAAACTGGCGATAGGCTTTATATCCACCTTCCAGTTTAAAGAGATTAAATCCAATACTGTTTAAAAATGATACTACTGATTCGGAGCGCATTCCTCCCCTGAAACAGTAAACAATAATGGTGGAACTGGATTGTGATAATAATGAAAAAAATGAAACCATAGGCTTCAATTTTGGTGAAACGATTTCTATCCCTTCCATGAGCGCTTCATCTCTGCCTCTGGTATGATATAACGTGCCAATATATTCACGCTGTTCATCATCAAGAAGCGGGTAGTTGACTGCATCAGGGATATGATCGTTAGTGTATTCAACAGGTGCTCGTACATCCACGTATACTTTATCAGTTATGGAACAACTATCGAAAAATGTGATAGATGGTATTTGCATAGGTTTTTATCGTTTTATGACATGCGTATGGTTACTGTGCCAAACTGCAGCAATTGTTCGATGGCTGTGAACAGTACATCCATATAATGACTCATGGATGGTGCAAACAGCAATGGGTGAAAATTGTTCTTTGAAACAAAAGTCGTCAATAGCTGATATCCATTATATGCTTCTACTTCCATGGGATAGTCATCGGTAAATATAGCTTTGCAATAATCTACAGGTATAGCATAGACCGCGTTTACCTCATTATCATTAAATGAATAGGCTGTCAACGGTTCATCTGACATATACAAATATACCCTCTGGAATTCGCGGTGAAAAAGAGTAGCATTGTTTTCTTCATACCGGAAATATCCTAAATCAATGAGTTTATTATCATCCGGTATTATCCCTATCTCTTCATATGCCTCTTTATGGATTTTATTGGTGTCTAATCCATAGGGTACATGCCCACCAACGGTTATATCTAAATAACCAGGATACATATCTTTATGGGAAGCACGTTTCTGGAACACAAGCTGTGGAATAGGTATAGAACGCACAATCCATAAATGAACACCTTCATGGGCTATGCCGCATTGATGGGCAATACTTCGTGGTATAGATTTTCCTGTTGGGATACCTTTTTCCCAATCCCATTCTTCTAACATTTCTTCTGGTTGTAGTGTCATTGTAATTATGTTCCCCCTCTGTAAATAGAATACTGTGTCATTTTGAGGGATGTAGTTCAGAAGAATCTGTTCTTTTAAAAAACTACGAGATTCTTCACTTCGCTCACAATGACATTCCCGTATCACGGGCTTCTTCACTTTGACTTTGCTCAGTACAGGCGGCTTTACCTCAGAATATCAGTAACACTACATGTTCATTATATCAATTCATCAACAAACTTCTAAAAACTGGATTGTAATATTGTATGGGTACATGCTATGCTCCTCAGTTGTTTGCCATTAGTTGACATGCTATCAAAGCAACTTTCACTATACCTATAAAAATTGTATATATCAATATGATATTTTCCGATGAATACTATAGTATATACTGGTAACCGTTATTGTAAAGAGTTATGAATAAAAAAAACATTATAAGGTTTCCATACCTATTTGTGATGCTATTGTTTGTTATGCTGTTTTTCATTGCAAGCAGCATTGCTATTTTTTTTCAATACAAAAAAGTAACAGTTGATATTAACGATTTTGTTGTAGAAGTGCGCAATATTTCCAAAACACTTATTACAATGTACTCAGATGCAGCAGGTTTAGCATATACAACAAAATCAACATATAAGCTTGTGTCATTGTTTCATCAGCAACAATCACTGAGGGGAATAAAAGAAATCTTTTTTGTGCTGGATAACGGTACAATTGTAGCACACTCGGATGAAACAAAAGAGAAAGAGCTTCATGGTAATATTACAAATGATGAATTCAGGTATAATATTGATATGATCTTATATCCTTATTCTATACAATCAAAGCAACTTTTTATATATGATTATTTTATGCCTGATATAACAATCCCGTACAGCAAAGATATACGTCACTTGATAAAGCGCTTTATTTATAAGGATATTGATACCAATAGCTGGTTGGTATCGAAGGCTGTTTTTGTTAATGGAAAATCAATAGGGACAGTTAATTGCATTATTGTCAAGGAACCAGTATACCAGATAATTGATAGCTCATTTTATGAAAGTATGGTGATTATAGCTATTATTGGTATAATTTCTTTTTTTACTTCACTCATTGCTGGTGTTATTGTATACACCAGGCAAAAAAAGGTATGCAAAACTCTTTTGTATGATATTGGATTAAAGTTACATCATGAAGGGGGAAGCCATATTCCCCATACTGGCATCAAAGAAGCTATACCGGTAAAGGAGTAGGCTATTATGGTTATTCAACATAGGGTGGAACATTCGATAGCAGTGGTTACAGTTCAGGGCTATATTAACCATACAAATGCAGTAGAATTTGAAGAATATATATCATCGCTGACAAAGGAATGTTCATCTGCTATTATTGATTGCTCGCAGTTAGAATATCTCAGTTCAACAGGAATTGGAGCATTGATGTATGCGGAAAGGATACTAAATTCTATAGGGGGTATACTGGTAGTATGTAATTGCAATAGTGAAGTTAAAACATTACTTGACATGGTGTCACTGAGAATATCAATTTTTGATTCGGTTGACCTTGCAATGCAAGCAGTAAACACTATCCTTCAACGGTTACCCAACCAGAATATCTCCGAACAGGCAACAGGGGAAACTCATGAAGACAAACACTATACAGAAGAAAAACAAAAAGTTGTACCAGATCATGGTTCAATCATGTTTGATCACCCTATAGTAGTAGAATGTCCAAAGTGCAAATCCATGGTTAAGGTTAATGCTTCAGGTAAATTTAAATGTCCTGAATGCAATCTCAAATTTACTGTAGATGATGACAGAACTATATATTTTGATGTTTAAAAACTATAGCAAAATAAAAGTTTATTGACATTATTTTAATTATAGATTCACTATTACATACAGCAGTATTAATTTCTTTTAATTGAGGTCCAGCTATGAAAGTTATTCATGTGCTTAAACGTATAGAGATGATTGATCAGGATATTCGTGAACTGCGAAAACTGGAAAAGTCGTTACAGAGCAATAAATCATTTACACAACCAATATTTATCACAATAGAAAAGCAAATAAATATTTTGTTGGGTGAACGCATAAAGTTAATTGAATTGCAGATAGCCAACCCGCCGGCTAATTTACAACCAGAAGAAGAGGAAATCAAGGAACCGCTTGTTGCGGTACCAAAAAAGAAAGGTAATAAAAAGAAAGAACAAAAAATGCATAAATCAAAAAATGCTTTATCAGAACTTGATGAAGAGGCATTCAATGAGCAGGAATTTTCTATGCTTACGCAGGATGATATTGATAAAAAAATAGCTACAATGCAGGAAAAAATACCGTCCAAATTAGATGACCATGATGATACGGATGTCAAATTACTTGATATTGCTCTGGAAAAAGGAACAATAAACAAACAGGAAGTGGAAACACAGAAAAAAAAGATACGATTCTTTAAGGATAACTTCCCGGGTGGCGAATCGTAGTTTGTATTAAATGTGTATACGCTGTAGCATCAATTCCAATTTGTATTTTTCTACAAAATAAATGCTTGACCCTAACAAAGCTTCTTTCTGGTTTAAGTCATTAAATACCAGTTCGCCAATATATGAATAGATTGGTATGCCCGCCTTTTTTAATTCGGCAATCTTATGTTTAACACTATATAATTCCTTAATGGTCATAAAACCTGATGATACATTATCAGGGAAAATAAAATTGTAAAATATTTCATTTCCCATGTGACGGGCAACCTGAACACGTAAAGCTTTTGACTTTGTGAAATTCAGCAGATAATCTCCATGTATCTTTCCTGTTTCATCTACCATGTTGATACCACCTCTGCGATCTGTTTGAACACTATAACAAATGATGCTGGACTGACTTTCTCTTGATGAACTTGGAATACGCTTGAGTACATTGGTACAGAATCCATAGATGTGATATAAAAAAATATTTTTACTAGTCTTTGGTGCATAAAATGTAAAAATATTTCCTTTTTCATTAATTATGTGTACCTGTAATCTGTCATTTTCTTCAAAGTATCCCAGCGTTATGCCTCTTTGAAGCCGTTTATTGTAAAGAGTATGCAATGCCTGAAGATAAAAAGAATCACCATAAAATGAATAGTGTGTTTCAACAGCGGGTTTTAAGGTAAGTGTCGTTAAAACTTTGACAATATTGTCAAATGCCTGCACCTCAACAGTAGTATTTCGCAATGCAGCAAAATAGATACCCTCAAGTTCACCAATAAATCGGCAATGAGGCGTTTTGCCGGTAACTATCGCCTTATATGATTCTTTGAAAAGCTGAATGAAATTTTTACAGAAACGCTTATGCGTCCCAGGACTGTTGATAAGACAGTAATCGTCAAAAGGGAGAGATAATTCCAAACCGTCCTGCAGCATGGTTTGTAAAATAGGGGTGATATGGGCTATAGTAGTATACCGCTTTATGAACTGCTCTCCCCAGCTTGTTGAATAAACGTGATATAACGAATCAAGGTGGTCGACTGCTTCATTGTTAAAATTGATTATAATACAGTGAAGCATGGTAAAAGGAGATTTTAAATAATATTTATTTTTAATTTTTTCTTTTCCTGCAAAAAAAAGTGACATCTGATTGAGAAGTTCAACAACGAGATTCTGGTTTATACGCACATAACCTGATTGTATATTAATACGGGTGATTGTAGGATCATAAACATTGTTAACAGTTAACCATACCAGCAATTTAACAAGGTCATTTTCAGTGCGCAACGTTGTTGTGG
>Ga0208198_1001724_pt1 | contig 18150 bp, 17 predicted proteins | sample AD_JPNTR2_MetaG_FD_184446 | JGI IMG/M metagenome (GOLD analysis project Ga0208198, IMG submission 184446) | Active sludge microbial communities of municipal wastewater-treating anaerobic digesters from Japan - AD_JPNTR2_MetaG (SPAdes) (version 2) | ecosystem: Engineered > Bioreactor > Anaerobic...
CGAGCAAGTTCACCAAAGATGGCCTAATATAAAGGCTGTCGCAACAACATTGCGCGATGTCAAATCGACTAATCGGCATCTTTGGAGCGCAGTGCTCTGGATAGAAGGAAACCATTGGATTGCTCCTACAATGGAGCTCGATATCTACGATCGCGTGGGCGGCGGAGATGGGTTTGCTTCTGGTCTAATTTATGGACTGCTGGAAGGGGAAGATCCAGAAGAAGCACTTCGACTGGGATGGGCTCATGGTGCGCTTCTGACTACTTATCCTGGCGATACGACTATGGCAAGTCTCGAGCAAGTCAAGGCACTTGCACGTGGCCAATCCGCACGCATTCAGAGATAGCGGAATCGCATTGGTAAGAAGTGACAGCTATGAAGGCAATGATATTGAAAGAATACAAGCACCTGGAAATAAAAGATATTCCGATGCCACATATCGAATCGGCCGATGAGGTGCTCATTCGGGTAAAGGCAACGGCAATTTGTGGTTCTGACATTCATGGTTTTGACGGTTCAACCGGAAGGAGACAGCCTCCGCTTGTCATGGGACATGAAGCTTCCGGCGTAGTTGAATCAGTGGGGCCTGAGGTTAAGACACTCAAGATAGGAGATAGAGTAACCTTTGATTCGACAATTTGGTGTGGCCAATGCTACTTTTGCAGACAGGGGCAGGTAAATCTGTGCGACGCAAGGCGCGTACTTGGAGTCTCCTGTGATGAATACCGACAGGATGGCACATTTGCAGAATATGTAATTGTTCCTGAAAGAATTGTGTATAGATTGCCGGATAATGTAGCATTTGAGGAAGCCGCACTCACGGAGCCCGTCAGTGTTGCTATGCACGCGTTCGAAATCACAGACATGAAACCAGGAGAAAGTGCGGCAGTTGTAGGCACAGGGCTTATTGGACTGTTGCTTATCCAGATAATCCGCGCATATTCGCCGCACCTAATACTAGCGTTCGACACGGATGAAAAGCGAAGGAAAGCGGCCATAGAGGCTGGAGCCGATGTCGCGCTCGACCCTCAAGATCCGGATGTCCATAGCACGGTGCTTTCAATGACAAACGATAGGGGTGTCGACCGAGCGTTTGAGGCGGTTGGTGCAAGTGCTGCTATTGGTACGGCTATAGAAAGTGTACGAAAGGGAGGTTCGGTGACCCTAATTGGCAATATCAGCAGCAAGGCCGAAATTCCATTGCAGTCGGTTGTGACACGCCAAATTTCCTTGCTGGGTTCTTGTGCGATTGCTGGCGAGTATCCAATTTCCCTTGCATTGATGGCGAATCGAAACATCAACGTCAGGCAGGTAATAAGCAACATTGTTCCTCTCGAAGAAGGTCCGTTGTGGTTTGATAGACTATATAAAAGAGAACCCGGGCTTCTTAAGATTGTATTGACTCCTTGATGAGTGGATCGAATTCCGCGTTATTCTTGTTGCCCGCTCTAGGCGGGTTTCATAACATATTCTCGAATATAGGGTTCCCCCATCCATAGGAGAAAGACATGCATAATAAGGTTCGATTTGGAATAATCGGATATGGAAAAGTCGCGGCACTCCATGCAAAGGCACTGGAAACAACTGAGCATGCTGAGCTTGTATCTGTGAGCGGTCATAGACAGGAAAGGCGAGATGCTTTTGCCCATCAATGGGGGTTAAATTCTCGCAATAGTGTAGAAGAGATGATAAAAGAAGACGGCATTCAAGCTGTGGTGATTGCAACACCCCATCTCCAGCACTATTCAGATGCATTTTTAGCTCTAAATGCAGGCTGCCATGTGCTTGTAGAAAAACCACTTGCGCTCTCGGTAGCTGAAGCCGAGACATTGATTATTGAGGCAAATAAGCGAAATCTGCTTCTCAGTGTTATAGCGCAGCGGCGCTGGTATCCATCCTGCAAGCGTATTCGTCATGCAATAGACGAGGGATATCTCGGCACCCCGGCACTTGCCCAGCTCACGATCCTGGGCTGGCGAGATGAGGCTTATTATAGCTCTGATCCATGGCGAGGCTCCTGGGAACATGAAGGCGGCGGAGTAATTGTCAACCAGGCCCCCCATCAGTTCGATCTTTTATGTTGGTATATGGGAGAGGTGGCGGAAGTCTACGGTAGATGGGCGAATATCAATCATCCTTACATAGAGGTCGATGATTCGGCAGTTGCAACGGTTCTTTTTAAATCTGGAGGTCTTGCATCGATATTTGTTTCAAACTCACAAAGGCCAGGAATTTATGCGAAAGTCCATATTCATGGCAGTTCGGGCGCCTCTGCAGGAGTTCAAACCGATGGTGGAGCGATGTTCATTGCCGGTCGCAGTAGCGTACTAGAAGCACCATATAACGATATTTGGACCATTCCTGGACAGGAAGAGTGCCGTGCACAGTGGCAAAAAGAAGACGAGGAATTTTTTTCACACATCGATGCAACATGGTATTTCTTCGCACAGCAAGAAGAAGATTTTGCTCGCGCCATTTTGGAGGGGCAAGCTCTCTCTGTGAGCGGCTCCGATGGTCTCCAGGTAGCGCGGATAATCGAAGGAATTTACAGATCGAACAAGAAAGGTGTACCAGTGAAATACTGATTTTCACTCCGCGGTGCTTCTATTTTCTAATCGGAGAATTAATTATGCGTTATGCGGTTTGTAATGAACTGTTTGGCCAGATGCCTTTTTCTAAAGCATGTAGCCTTGCAGCTCAAGAAGGGTTCAGAGGTGTTGAGATTGCGCCATTTTCAGTGTTTGAAAATTTCAGCCAATTAACAATCAAAAAGAAGATTACAGAAATCAGGAGTATTCTTGAAAAGGAAAATATCGAATTTGTCGGTTTTCACTGGCTTCTTGCAAAACCAGAAGGTTTGCATATTGCAAGCCCTAATTTAGTCATCAGAAGGCGTACATGGGATCACATGCGCAGATTGCTCGAATGTGCTTCTGCTCTTGGAGGGGGAAAGCTTGTTTTGGGGTCTCCCCGGCAAAGATCGACTCCTCCCGGCATGACTTCTGATGAGGTGAAGAATATTTTGCGTGAAGAGCTTGCTCGTATTGCTGGGTTTGCAGCTTCATGTAATGCAATGATCCTCGTCGAGCCCCTCTCTTCTGACCAGTGCGATGTCGTTACTAGTCTCGACGAAGCAGTGAATATCGTAAAAGATATCGATCAAGCATCTATTCGCACAATGTTCGATTTCCATAATGCTCGAGAGGAAACAAAACCTGCGCATATTCTTATAGAAGAATATTGGCCCTATATTGCTCATATACATATCAATGAAAAAGAAGGTGGAGCTCCAGGTACGGGAACCACTAACTTCGTGCCTAGCTTTCGCACTCTGCTCAATCATGGATATAGTGGTTGGCTAAGCATGGAAATATTCGATGTTCCCAAGAAGCCCGATTTACTCCTCCATACTGCAATCTCTGCGATGAGAAAGGCTGAAATGTCCGCATTATTGACTGGAGGAGTCGACTAAGGAGGTAATCAATGAATTTTGGTATTGTTGGCACAGGCATGATCGCAAAAATGCATGCGAAAGCGATTTCAGAGATAGTTGGGTCGCGGCTTGTCGCATGCTTCGATATCATACCTGAACGCGCTAGACAGTTTGCGGAAGTATATAAATGCAGATATTACAATGAGCTTAATAAATTTCTCGATGATCCAGAAATTGAGGTCATCAATATTTGCACCCCTTCGGGACTCCATAGCGAAGCAGCGATTCCTGCAGCAGAATCAGGGAGGCATATCATTGTGGAAAAGCCTCTAGAGATCACAGTAGAACGATGCCTGAAAATCGTTGAAGTTGCGGAGAAAAACAATGTAGTTCTTTCTGGTATTTTTCCGAGTCGATTTTCTGATGCTTCCCAAACAGTCAAGAAAGCCTGTGAAGCTGGCCGTTTTGGAGTGCTTTCTCAAGGGAATGCCTATGTAAAATGGTGGCGAGATCAGCAATACTATTCGCAAAGCGGCTGGAAGGGAACCAAAGCGCTGGATGGAGGTGGTGCCCTGATGAACCAGTCAATCCACGCAGTGGATCTCCTATTATGGTTTGTTGGCCCTATCAGTAGCCTCAGTGCCTACATCTCAACAGTTGGCCACAACAAAATTGAAGTGGAAGATAATGCAAGCGCAGCAATCGAATTTGAAAATGGTGCACTCGGTGCAATCCAGGGCACTACTGCTGCATGGCCAGGTTTTCTCAAACGTCTGGAAATCCTGGGGATTAGTGGCAGTGCAATTATGGACGAGGATACTCTTAGTTTCTGGAAATTCATGGAGGAATCGGCTGAAGATGAAAAAATCCGCAAATTATTCTCTAAGCCTGCTTCGACGTCTGGCGGTGCCGCTGATCCCGCAGCAATCAGTTACCTCGGCCATAAGCGCCAGCTAATTGACGTAATAGACTCTATAAAAAAGAGACGAAAACCGCTCGTCGATGGTATTGAGGCGACAAAGGCGGTTGCCTGCATTGAAGCCATTTATCGCAGTGCGGAGCTTGACGGTGCACCGCAGAATCCCGCAAAGCTATGAGGCAGATATGATTGATAAACACTTACTGGGAATTGGTAAATCACCTCAGATGCCTTATTTTATGCTTGGAGGCTTTGCTGATGAAGCTGCCGACTCCATCGAAGATCAGGTCGCGGCAACAAAAGACCTAGGCTGGAAGTATATCGAAGCACGTTCAGTGAATGGCAAAAATATTCATGACATCAGCAATCAGGAATTTATGCATGTCCAGAGGATACTAGAAAAAAATGATATACGCGTGAGCTGCTTCGGATCCACCATAGCGAATTGGGGCGCAAGCGTTTTGCAAGATTTTTCTGAGACCATGGAAACGGTGAAGCGTGCAATCGAAAGGATGAAGCGCCTCGATGTCAAGCTTATTCGCATCATGAGCTATGCAGTGTTGACCGACGCTGAAGGCAATCCCCTTCCTGATCAGCGTGTATCTCTCCGTTTTGAATATCTCAGGGCAATCTGTGATGAGTTTCTTGCCCAGGATATGATCCCTGTTCACGAAAACTGCTTCAATTACGGGGGTTTGAGCATATCCCATACCCAGGAATTGCTCGCAGCGGTTCCTGGCCTCAAGCTTGTATTTGATACTGGAAATCCTTGCCTTACTCAAGATTATGACAAGCCGGCGCCCAGACCCTATCAGGATGCTTGGTCAACTTGGTTAGCTCTCAAAACGAATGTTGTACATCTGCATGTCAAAGATGGATGGTATGATAAGGCTACTGATAAAGAAATCTATGTATATCCCGGAGAGGGGCCGTGCCATGTAAGGGATATTCTCGAAGATTGCAAGCATTCTGGTTATGGTGGCTTCCTTAGTATTGAGCCTCATATGGCAGTGGTATTCCATGATTCACGCGTGAGAAATAGCGATGAGATGCGCCGATCCATTTACCGAGAATATGGTAGGAGGCTCGAAGCACTGCTTCAAAGCATTGGCTTTGAAATTAGGAAAGGTGTTGCGTATGGAGCAATGCATGAGCCAAAGAATGAATTATCCTAAACGCGATAATGAATTTGCCCACATACACTGTGCAGAATGGGCTTCATGAGCCTTTTTTCCGCAAGCTTCCTATAAGCTGATGTACCCATTTTGCTCTGCTCAACACGACTAACATAGTAAGCACGAATAGAATAAGGCAAATCGGCCTTGTAAAAAATGGCGCAAAACTACCGTTAGAAAGGATAAGTGCTCGCCGTAGATTTTTGTCGAGAATATCTCCTAGAATGATACCTAGCACAAGAGGTGCCATAGGATATTCCATCTCACGAAGCACAAATCCGATAATACCAAATACGACCATGATGGATACATCGAAGAGCCTCGATTGAAGCGCATAGGACCCTATTAGACAGAGAGTAAACACAATTGGCATCAACTTTTGCCTTGGAATTTGCAGCACTTTTACGAGAGGTCGCACCATAGTAAGTCCAAGAATAAACATCATGACAGTAGCTATTAATACCATCGCTACGCACTCATAGATGAAAGTTGGAAATTCAACCATAATGAGAGGCCCAGGCCGTACTCCGTGAATAAGCATAGCGCCTAAAAGAACTGCAGCGGGTGCTGAACCAGGTACAGCAAGAGTAAGCACAGGAATAATTGCTCCTGGAACGCAAGCATTGTTTCCGGTTTCTGAAGCGAGGAGTCCCTCGACTGATCCCTTGCCAAACTTCTCCTTTTCCTCAGGTCTTGCTCCTCTTTTTGCAAAATCATACGATACCCACGCCGCAATATCCTCGCCGACACCAGGAATGGCGCCAATCAGTGTCCCAATTAATCCAGACCGTATTATTGTTTTCCAATACTTGAATACTTCAGATAATTTGGGAATCACCCTCTCAATTTTTGTCTTGACTACTTCATACCGTTGATAGCGCATGACAGATATGATCTCAGCAAATCCAAAGGTACCTACCATAGCGGGGATCAAAGAAATGCCGCCAGCTAGGTCTGTGTTTCCAAATGCAAATCTCACATAAGCATGAATTCCGTCCATGCCTATCATTGCTACGAAAAGACCGATGAAGCCGGCAATCCACCCTTTAAGAGGATCTTTTGGAGCAGTGAGATTGCCACATATAATAATACCGAATATTGAAAACCATACGAATTCATAGGATTGGAATTGAAGAGCAATATTCCCAATAACCGGAGTAAAGATGAGCATTGCGATCATGCCGATCATAGAACCAAGAAAGGACCCTGTAGTGGCAATGCCGATTGCTTTTCCTGCTCTGCCTTGCAAAGCTAAAGGATATCCATCCAATGTAGTTGCAGCATTTGCAGGAGTTCCCGGTATATTCAAGAGAATTGCGCTTCGACTTCCGCCATAAATAGAGCCTACATACATACAGATAAGCACGAGTATTGCGTCGTTTGCTTGCATCTTGAATGTCAAGGTAGTAAGAAGCGCAACACCCATTGTTGCAGTAAGACCCGGCAGCATCCCAATGATAATACCTAATCCGGTTGCCCAAAGAGCATTTAACAGCGCATTTATATTTAAGAAAGAAACAATTGCCGTACCAAATAATTCCAGACCCTGGAACATCTTGTACTCCTTATGGTAAGTTTACGAGGAATAGATACTGGAATACGATAGTGACTGCTGCAGATGTACAAGCTGCAATCACCATTGCCCATAGCAATTTTTTCCCTTGAGATCGCAATGATTTTTTAGGATCGAATTCAAAGACAACTATGAATAAGACGATAAATACAAAGGTTGCAAAAGGGAACCATATTTTGCCTAGCACAGATGCATAGAGTGAGCAGAGTACTATTGTGATGAGAATTCTAAAATATGGATTCGAGAACAACGAGTTCTTATCGGGAGATTTACTTATTGATGAGGCCTCCTCAACGCCTATAGTCCCATTTTTTGAATCGGAATTTATGTTTTCGTTTTTCTTAAGTACCCCTCGCTTAATTGCGCGCAACAACATCGACCCAGAGAGCAAAAATAGTGCAATGCCTATAAAAGTTGGTACAACTCCAGGATTTGACCACTGACTTTCGTTTCTTTCTGTCATTGATGGCATCTGAATTGAAATAATAATGATCCCGAGGCTGATGATAAGTAAGACAATTGATGTATAGAAGTCAGCTTTATTCATTGTACTTTCGGTCATTATAAGTATCTCCTCTATTCTATATAGAGTTTTGGATTTATTTGCAAGGAAAATAAGGCAAGAAAGAAGCACGATGTTTGCGCCTTTCTTGCCTTTAGAGAGGTAAGCTATGGCCTAGGAATACCTACGGTGTCGGGTTTTACTTTCGCCTTACCTGCGTCCCAATACACCCAGGCAACCCATTGATAATAGCTATAGGCTCGCTTTTGAGCCTCCTCACCATATGAAGGATCGAAAATGGCTCCACGGGAATTCGCATAATCTTTCAGTTTCTGTGAATTGGGAATCACATCTCTCCATGCTTTTTGAACTGTATCGATAACCTCCTGAGGAACTCCTTTTGGAATGAAGATTCCAAAGTAATTTAAACCAATTTGGAAATCCTTGATCCAGTTTGTAATTGGCGGAATTTCTCCATAACCTTCAAGGCTAAGGGGTTTGTCCCATAGCACCACTAAGGGACGAAGTTTTTTGCCTCGAATCATGTCTACTTCCTCGGAGGCTAGTTGAGTAGTGACCTCGGTTTCTCCGGATACGCATGCAATGACAGCAGGATTACCACCGTCATATGTAACATGTTTATACTCAATACCTGTATAGGATCGAATTAGCTCGATCGCAATATGGCCTGCTGAACTCTGACCTGCAGTTGCTACGGTAATCTTGCCTGGCTTTGCCTTAAAGGCTGCAAGCAGATCATCAAATGTCTTATAGGGGCTGTTTGGGTTCACGCAGACTACGCTGACATTCGCCACTGTAAGGAATATTTCCCAATCCTTTTGAATGTCAGTATCGAGCATTCCCAGAACTTTATACGTAGCGAGGTCTGATGCAGCACCTGCTGTCCATGTGTAACCATCGCGCTTTGCTTCAAGTGCATTTTTAGTTCCAACAGAACCAGAAGCACCAGGCTGGTTGACAATAACAATCTTCTGGCCGAGAACCTCTTCAAGCTCAGCTGCGGCGACTCTCGTCGCTTGATCAGTTGCGCCTCCTGCACCCCATGGTACTATGATGTTTATTGGCTTTGTCGGTTTCCAAGTAGCCTGTGCAAAAGCTCCTTGTATTCCTATGCAAAAGAGCAACATGCAAATAAGTACGAAATACAGACTCTTTTTCATAAAAGCCTCCTAATGCTTAAAGAATTCTAAAAAAATTATAGATGCCATTTTATATAAGTCAATAGCCCAAAAAGTACTGATCCATATCTTTGTATTGTTTGATTCTCCATTTGGGTAAAGGATTTGTACTCTTCATATGGCAAAATGATGCACATGCGGAGAAGACTTATAACTGGCATGAGAAAATCAAATGTACCTGTGCCAAAAGGCAACACCGCAGTTGAGATTTGTCGCGAAGCGACAAATCCTATAGTGTCAGATTTTTAATGAATCAATATGGGCTATTCCTTCAGCAAAGATAGTTAGTTATAATTAAAAATAAGCTAAAGAGGAAAGTCGTTATGAGGATTTGCATTTGCGAGGATGCCTTCGACATGGGAAAGCATGCGGCAATGATAGCTGCATTGCATATTCGCCATGCAATAGAGAAAAAGGCCGAATGTTCTCTTATTCTTGCTACGGGCACAAGCCAGTTCACAATGCTCGATGCGCTTGTGAAAGAACCGAACATCGATTGGAGTAAAGTAGAAGTGTTTCACTTAGATGAATATGTAGGGATACCCGATACCCACAATGCCAGTTTTCGCAAATACTTACGAGAGCGCTTTGCAGAAAGGGTACCAGCCTTGCAGGCTTTTCATTATATTCACGCTGATGCTCCTAATCTTTCTCAAGAGCTTACAAGGCTTTCTCGCCTCATCGCTTCAAAAACTATCGATGTCGCATGTATCGGTATCGGAGAAAATGGACATCTCGCATTCAATGATCCGCCAGCGCAACTCACCACAAAGGAACCATATCTCGTTGTTCAACTCGATGAGGCTTGTAGGAAACAGCAAGTGGGAGAAGGATGGTTCAAAGATATCTCTGAGGTGCCACTTCAGGCTATTTCCATGAGCATCCCTCAGATTCTCAAGAGCGAGTGTATTGTGTGCTCAGTACCCGATGCAAGAAAGGCGGAGGCAGTATATATGGCAGTTACTGCTCCAATTGATCCTATGCATCCTTGTGCCTCGCTTAGGGCGCATACGAATTGCTACCTTATGCTTGATCGTCCTGCTGCATCGCTAATATGCCCTTCGATATAAGACTTGTGTTTGCCTAATTGAGTTCTCAGAATCTGAAGTCTCTTTTGCTCCGCTCTGTGGTAAAACATGCAAAAATTAGCCATTTCGCCTTCTTTGAGAAAATTCTCTGGAGCTTCGTTGAGATCGAGATAGCGCGAAGGATTCGATGTGCAGAGCCTGATTGTTTCAGCTAATGAATGACCGGTAAACTCTATAAATTTCGCTATGTCCCAGTCCAATAGATGTGCAGCACCTGCGAGAATCGTTGTACCTGGTATACCTAGATGTCCATCATTATAAACTTGCACATCAAGATTACCCCATCTATATATTCCAGGAGGATACCCTCCAAGGAGGGCTCCATCACTGACAAGAATCAATCTTTCCAAGCCTTTAGTACGAAGAAACACGCGAACGACAGCAGGAGGAAGATGGTCACCATCACAGATGATGCTGGAAGCTAGTTCATCAGCAGCAAGCTGTTCCCAAAGGTAGTTGCGCAATCGCGGCAACATTGTATGGCTTCCATTGCCCAAATGCGTAGACAATGTAGCTCCCGCTTTGATTGCCGCTCTAATCTGCTCTGGCGACGCTGCAGTATGCCCGATCGCGGCTTTGACCCCACTGGCAACAGCTTTTTCGATAAATTCGATCGCACCATCCAATTCAGGTGCTAATGTTATATATTTTATAGTACCTTCAGCAGCTTCTTGCCATTTTCTAAATAGATCGAAATCAGGATTTCTGACAAATTGAATATCATGTGCACCGCGAGGTCCCTCTTCTCTTGAAATGAATGGCCCTTCTATATGCAATCCCACAATTGATGTTTTAAGCAATGGAGAATGCTTTCTTGCTTTGACGACCGTTTGAATATTTCGGATTAATTTCTCATTCGGCATCGATACGAAGGTAGGCACATGGCGAGTTGTTCCTGATTTCCCAAGGCACTCGACAAGAGAAAGAATTTGATCTTCATCAAGATTATCAAGACTATAGTCAATACCATAGTATCCATTAACTTGCATATCCAAGAAACCTGGCGATATATATGGCAAATCTATTTTATCTTCGCATATGTTTGTCTTGAAAATATTCTGATCCTCGATAATAACCTCGACAGGTTGCCCTGTGATAGCATTTCTGCCTCTAATGATATCCATAAAAATATTCCTACACGAAAGAGGCTCTTCAAAACAAGATGCAATACGCGGGCTTAGTATCAGCTATTGTTTTCACGCCAAGATTGTATGAAATCTGCTGCAGCAGAAATAGCCTTTAGAAGCCAACGTTCGCCTTTTTCCTGCGAGGCGGTCGCTCTCACGGCTCCCCAAGCGCCCGAAATGCAATATTTTCTGAAATCAGCATACTCTATAAAGGGCGATCCGAGTGAGTGAGCATTGATGCGACTAAGTGCTGGTAAGGAAGGTTCATCGGTGGCTTTTGTAAGCTGGACAAGATCAGGTTCGAGCGCAAGGGCGATTGAGGTAATCACTTCGCCTCCATGGCCAAATGGTTCTGCTGAGGATGTTTCCCCGCGCGCTGCATCGACGGCAACTTTCCACCAATCGATCGCACACACCTTTACTCCTTCGCGATTAAGACGGCGGCAGAGAAGATCCACACATTTCATCGTGAGCGAATGACAGCAAAAGAAGACGATATTCTTAAAGCCCTGACGAACAAACGATCGAGCGACTGCCTCAATATATGCGCCTAGGATTGGTGCATCAACATGAACATTGCCTGGCCAGAAATCGAGTTCGTACGTATCACCAAATGGTATCGGCGGAGAAACCAGGCAATTGGCTTTTTCTGCGATGCGCAAAGACGCTGATTCCGCGACGAACAGATCAGTGCCTAGAGGGCAGTGATTTCCGGTCTCTTCTACAGAACCAAGAGGAATAATAAGGGTGCCACAAGATTTTATTGCCTCGGCAAATGTCGCAGATGTCATTCTGTCAATTCGCCGCTCTATAGGCTCTTGAAAGCCTTCCATTAAGTATGCTCCTGAAAAACCTTTACTGGTTTTCTAATAGCAGCCGATTCAGTAATCGCAAGCGCGATTTCCATCGATTTGCATGCATCTAAAACATCAGATAGCACAGGTATACCTTGATCAATGCAGTCGACGAGATTGTCAATCTCTTGCTTAAAAGGATGATGCTCAACGGAGCCAGAATTTGGAGTCTCACAAGGGATCACAGCAAAATTTTCGGCATAAGGGAATAGGACTTTGGAATAGATTTTATTATCTCGAAAAGCCCCTTCTGTTCCCAATAGGTCGATATTGAGTTGATATGGGATATTGATGCCGTCCAGCGATGCTGATATTTTCCCTACCGATCCATCTTTAAATTTTATCGCAGCGATAATCGTTGTTGGGTAATCAAAATCCTCGCGTTTTTTCGTTGCATATGCAAAGACTTCTTCAGCCTCGCCATGAAGGTACCGCGCAAGATCTGCAACATGGCAACCACCTGTAATCATAACCCCGCCTGCAAATTCTCTCTTTCTAATCCAGTTATAGCTCGAAAATGAAGGCTTTATGCCATGCCAATAATCGAATTCCGCATAGTACACATCGCCAATTGATTTTTTTTTGAGGAGGTTTCTCAGATTCATGACGAGAGGATGCCAGCGCAATACAAAGCTCACTACGGTTTTAGACTGAGAATGTGTCGCTGCTTCTCTCAACACAGAGAGCTCTTCCTTGCTTATGCCTGCCGGTTTTTCAAGGATGAGATGCTTCCCTGCCTGAAGTGCTTGAGCACCTTCGTGTGCATGCAAATAATTAGGCATGCACTCCGACACTATGTCGACATTCACATCATCGAGTAAGTCCTCATATCGATCGTAGATGGTAATTGGCATTCCCTTACTGGCAGCCGCGCACTCATGAGCGAATTGTTGTGCACTCTCATGAGAACGTGAGGATACTGCCACGAGCCGCAATTTTGGATTGGAAAGTATTGCTGCTGCGTGCTGCCTCGCAACTTGCCCTGCTCCTCTCATTCCTACACCATAGACACATTTCTGGCTCACTTTATGCTTCCTTAGCCGATTTCAAGGCTTTTATAAATTTGAAGCGAGTATTCTCCAAATTTCGGCTTAGCTCTCACATCCTGTGCTCGCGGTCGGGGCAACTCTATGTCGAGCGACTCTACCATTCGCGATGGCCGAGCTGAAAGTACAATCACTCTGTCCGAAAGGAATACTGCTTCGTTGATATCATGAGTGATGAATAGAATTGTTTTTCTTGTCTCTTCCCATATTCGCAAGAGCTCAATATTGAGCCGTTCGCGAGTAATAGCGTCCAACGCGCCAAAAGGCTCATCCATAAGGAGCATTTTTGGATCATGGATGAGCGCTCGTGCTATCGAAACGCGCTGTTGCATACCACCGGAAAGTTCGCCAGGGTAACGATCCTCAAATCCCTCTAGTCCAACAAGAGCCAGCAGGTCTTGTGCCCGCTGCATCATTGCTTTTCGATCCAACTTTAAAACCTCAATAGGGAGCAGCACATTATCGATCGCTTTTCGCCAATCGAGGAGCAGAGGTTTTTGAAATACAAAGCCAACTTCCCGCGTTATATCAAAATTGTTGCTATCTACGATGATTTCCCCTGAGGATTTTGGAAGTAATCCAGCGATAATCCTCAAGAGGGTCGTCTTACCGCAGCCAGAAGGTCCAACAATCGAAACAAATTCATGAGGGAAGACATCAAAGCTTACATCACCAAGGGCTTCAAGTTCTCTTCCGTTCGCATTATAGGTCTTCTTCACGTTCTTGAGTGAAAGAATAGGCTTTTGTTCGTCACTCACTATGCATCCACCTTTCCTCTTTTTTAGATATTTGGATATATCGATATCTTGCTCTGCCGGGCAGTTGCAAAAACGAGAAACTGCATCGCAAGCCCGGCGTCTATGCTTTTTGATATCGATCAGAAATCAAATTTGTAGGGAGGAGATGGGAGAAATTCAGATGTGTAGTAATATTTCGGATCGGGATTCATCTGAACTCCTTTTTCCTTCACGATATCGATAGTATCCTGCATTCTTGCGGGATCGATGTAGCCAATGCCATAGTTCTTATACCGATCGGTCTTGAAGAATTCCTTCACTGCAGTAAGGTTTGCGACAAAGTCATCCCTATTGATAGGATGATATTTGGAGAGAATAGTGATGGCTTCGGGAATGTTGTTGAGTGTATACTGCCATGCTCGGTAGGAGACCTTGAGGAATTTACGCAGCGCTTCAGGGTTGTTTTTCATAAAATCTTCGTTTGCGATATAGCTATGCGCATAGGCATTGAAACCATAGTCAGCCCAGAGAATATAGCCTAGCTGATCAGCAGGAACTGCTTTTTCCATAAATGGTTTCCCTGTATACAGCTCAAATACCACATCGGCTTTTCTTGTGCCAAGTGCAGCCGGTTTCGCTGTAGGGTCGATATTGATAAATTTCACATCATCTGGCTTGAGGCCAATCATCTTCGCAAATGCAGGCCACATAACTTTATGGCCATCGGAGGCAGGCACTGCCACGGTCTTGCCTTTGATATCCTGGGGAACCTTGATTCCTGAGTCCTTCCAGAAGAACATACAGTTGGGGTGTTTATCAAAAATGATGCCGACGATCTTAATTTTAGCACCTTTTGCCCTTGCTTCTATGGGCACCGGTGCATCAGAGATACCAATTTGTGCTTTACCTGCATCGACCATCTGAACACTAAAGCCAGATCCTTGACCAATCATCACATTGACATCGAGCCCTTCCTCCTTAAACCAACCCTTATCCATGGCGACATAGTAGGGAGCGTGATCGCCAGAAATTGTCCAATTCAACAAGAAGTTGATTTTCGTTGTTTCTGCCGAAAGCCCAGTGAGCCCTGCCAGGATGAGAAAGGACACTGCGAGAATTGAGAAAATCCTTTTCCCCATTTTACAAACCTCCTTATCTCAAAATCAAAGTAGCATAGGGTTAATTGTACAACCCCACATGCACAAATTCATTTATCCCCGCTCTCTCACTCGGAAATACCACGGCATGCACATCCTTTCGAGTGCAGCCACTATTCCAAACAAGGCAACACCAAAGACTGATACAAGAATGAGGCTTGCAAAAATTGGCGGAGAATCCATGGTGTACTGCGAGGCGATAATAATAAAACCAAGGCCTTTATCTGAAGCAATGAATTCTCCTACAATTGCTCCAACGACGCACATCGTCGAGCTAATCTTTAACCCAGCAAAAATATAGGGAAGAGAATTGGGTATGCGGAGCTTCAAGAAAATTTGAAGCTTTGTTCCATTGAGGTATTTGACAAGGTCTAAGAGGTCTTCATCAATTTCTGTCAAGCCTACTGTTGTATTAATGACAATCGGAAAAAATGATACAAGAAATGCAATAAGAATATTAGTTTTAAGCCCATAGCCGAACCAAAGAACAAGAAGCGGTGCAATTGCGACGATGGGAAGCGAATTAAGAAAGACAAATACCGGCATGAAGATCTTTTTCAGAGTCGAGCTCCATGCTAGGACAATGGCAATAAGGATGCCCAATGCTGAGGTAATTGCGAATGAAATACCTAATTCTGTCAATGTGATACGAATATGAATCAACCAATTATAGTTTGCGTCTGGCTGTTTCAAGAACAGATGCTGCAGCACGACAATAGGTGACGGTAAGATATATTCTTTTATTTTAAAAATACGAACGCATAATTCCCAGAGTATAAGCAATGCAAGGACCACGGCCGGCGTCTTAATCTTTTCCCATATGCGAGCGGCATTGAAGGAAACACTTTTTCTTTTATTCATGATTTTGCCTCAGCCCCTCGATTCCATGGCATAAGTTTCACTTCCAAGCTGCCAATAAATGCAAACAAACCTAACCCAATCGCGGAAACTAAGAAAAGCGCCGCAAACATTGGAGGCGTATTCATCATCGCCTGAGAATCTTTTATCAAGTACCCCAATCCTTTGCTCGATGCAACAAATTCTCCTACAATCGTGCCAACAACCGTCATTGTCGCACTCACCTTAAGCCCAGAAAACACAAAGGGAAGCGAATTTGGTATTCGTATCTTGAGAAAGATCTGAAGCTTTGAGGCATTGAGATATCTGACCAAATCAAGAAGATCCTCATCGACAGAATCAAGCCCCACAGTGGTGTTGAGCACAATGGGAAAAAAAGCACAGATAATTGCAATAGTCACATTCGCTTTGAATCCATAGCCGAGCCAAATGAGGAAAAGAGGCGCAAGTGCAATCTTTGGCAAAGAATTGAGCACCTCAATGATAGGCATAATGAGGCTTCTGAGGATTTTTGACCAGCAAATAAGGATTGCGAGGAGAAAACCTATCGCTGCAGTAAAAGCAAAACTTACTATGATCTCCAGAAGCGTTGTGCTGATATGTGCCCACCACGTATTCTCAGCGACTTTTTCGGTAAAGAAGAGACATTTGAATACTGCGACAGGCGAAGGAACAACAAACTCTTTGACATGAAAGATCACGACAATTGCCTGCCATGCTGCAATAGCAATCGCGATGTAAAGCAGATTGAGAAGCGTATGCCCTAGAGAAGATCTCTTTCTGCTCATTCTTGAGTTCCTTCCCATGCGGCTTTAGGAAGTGGTCGACCTATCTCTTTTACTTTATAACCAAAACCTGTAGGGCCCAGAGAATCCAACTGCACGCACCCATTTTTTCTTCTATACACACCAGGATGCACCGTAGCCTCAATTGCAGAAGCGTCTGGATAAAACTGCATTGCATTTGTCTCCACTCCCATAATTGTCCCCGCATGAGCAGCGAGCTGAAGGTGAGGTATCTGCGCTAGCATAGGATTTGTAAGGTCCTGCACCATCATGGTCATGCCCATTGCTTTTGCCCAACAGAGGCTGAGAAGAGCGCTGGTGAAAGTTTTGCAGGTTTTCAGTGCCACACCAGTCCAACCGAGGACTCTGCCTAAAGCGAGGTATTTCCAATCGTGGGCGCTTTCATCCATAAAGAGAGGTTTGCGGGCACTGACAGAATGAGCATTGATACGATTCTTATCAAGATCATAAGGAAAAGGCTGCTCAATATAGAGAATCATCCCAAATATGCGAGGAGCATCTTTCATAAGACGATCGAGAATTTCGCATACATAGCGAGGATCAGTTACGGTACAGTTGAAGTCAGTGCTGAGCCAATCCACACCATATTGAATCGCTATATTTCCCACTTTGCAGATCCGCTTATAATCCCATTCTGCATCAGTCCCCGTTAGTTTTATTTTAAGACATTTCAAGCCATCGCGAATGATCCAGTCAGAGAGGACAACCGGGTACCCATCGTTCGGCTCAGCTCCCGTCAAATCGTCTTTAGTCAAAATATCAGTACCGCCAACGAGGTGCCATGCTCTCAGGGTTTGAGGCGCTGGTCGAACTAGATAATCTTCAGGATATTTGTTTTTGAATAATTGAGCGTACTTGCGGCCATAGAACCACGCAAGATCCTTATTCATGAAATTGGAATTGAGTGTTTCAAAGATTGGCAGACCATGAAGATTTCCATATGCATCAAAGAGCGCGATATCAAACGAAGCCGTACAGAGAAGCGCTGAAAGCCACGGCATTTCGGGAAGATTGATTGCCATTCTCTTCTCATTAAAGGAAGCAAGCACTTCCGGCAGGATATCGTTCAGAAAGGCATGGCCGAGTTCCATAGGATGTCCCCACGCTTTGAAGTCATTCCACACCTGTGCAAGAATGACACAAAAGTCTTGCATCGCGGTGAGACGAGCATCATAAGAAAAATCGCTAGGCCATGCCCACGCTGCGCTCAAGGGGGTTTCTCCCCAGCCTTCTGCTCGTTTTCCTTTTCGAGATGATACAATGACTCTTACGCGAGCGCAGCACACATGCGTCGTAGTTTCAATGCCAAATTTTAGCGGTATCCTCGTTTTTACGGGCAAAAAATAAAGAGAAATAGCCTCAATACGAATATCCTGTTTCGCTGGCATCGATTGATGATACCATAGCCTTGAGATTAGTCAAGCTTTTGCATTGACTCATCAAATTATAAGTTCAGAATATTTCAGAATGGCCAGACTGCATCTCCATCGCCGAACTGCCGATACTCGATTGCTTCTTCTATTGCAGACTCTGTAATTTCGTTCTCTCCATCTATGTCGGCTATGGTACGTGCGAGTCTAAGAATGCTATGCCCAGCACGTGCCGAAAGGCTATAATTAGCCATCCCTGATAGAAATGCTTTTTCAGCCGATCCTGCAATATGACAAATATCATTT
>Ga0208198_1001727_pt1 | contig 18130 bp, 19 predicted proteins | sample AD_JPNTR2_MetaG_FD_184446 | JGI IMG/M metagenome (GOLD analysis project Ga0208198, IMG submission 184446) | Active sludge microbial communities of municipal wastewater-treating anaerobic digesters from Japan - AD_JPNTR2_MetaG (SPAdes) (version 2) | ecosystem: Engineered > Bioreactor > Anaerobic...
CCAAGTACTCCGCCGCACGTACCTTAATCCCAGGGTTCTATAGAAACTTCTTTGGGTCACTCCCACGGCTCCCCCGTACGGTACTCGGTACTGTACCCACATTAACTTTACTCAGTCTACGATTTTCATTAGGAACCAAGCTCCCTGCCGCAGCATCGGCAGGAAATTCGTACTGTTCCCAAGAATAAAGAAAGGTCCGGTGACAAAGATCAATGTCTGTCAATTGGGAGGGCTTTAAAATGAAGTTTAAAGGTCTTACCATTGGTATCCCAAAGGAGATCATGAAAGGCGAAAGACGGGTAGCTGCGATTCCAGACACTGTAAGGAAACTGGTGGCTGAAGGAGCGACTGTCCTCGTGGAAAAAGGCGCCGGAAAGGGTTCGTATTTTTCAGATGAAGACTATGAAGGAGCAGGCGCCAAACTCGTCGGTGATGTGGAGGAGTTATTCGGGGAATCTGACATAATCCTCAAAGTGAAAGAACCTCTCTTTAATGAAGATAAAGGGAAACACGAAGTCGAGATGATGAAGAGAGGCCAGCACCTTATCTCTTTCCTGCATCCTGCTGCACCCTCAAACCACGGGATGATTAAAGATCTGGCGCGATTTGGCATCAACTCCCTTACTCTGGACGGTATCCCCAGAATATCCAGGGCCCAATCAATGGATGCTCTCACATCAATGAGCACTGTAGCAGGTTATAAAGGAATGATCATGGCAGCTAACACACTGCCTAAGTTCCTTCCGATGATTGGGACGGCAGTAGGCATGATTAAACCTGCCCAAGTGTTGGTTGTCGGCACAGGAATCGCAGGCCTTCAGGCTGTCGCTACTGCAAAGCGATTAGGCGCAGCAGTCCATGCGGCAGACATCAGGCCTGATGCATGTGAACAAGGAAAAAGCCTTGGCGCCAAACTTGTTGACCTAGGTATCCCGCCGGAGATTGCTGTAGGCGAAGGCGGATACGCGAAAAAACTCCCTGATGAATGGCTCTTCAAAGAGAGAGAGGTCCTCAGAGGCGTAGCCCCCCGGATGGACGTCTTGTTCTTGTCAGCGTTGATACCCGGTAAGCGGGCACCTGTCATCATTACCGAAGATACCGTAAAATCTATGCAACCCGGATCCACTATAGTGGATATAGCCATCGACCAAGGCGGAAACTGCGAAATCACAGAACCCGGCAATATCGTGGAGAAACACGGAGTAAACATAATCGGTATCCTGAACATTCCAGGAACTATTCCGACCAGTTCTACCTGGATGTTTGCAAACAACATCTATCATTACCTGGCGAATCTCGTTGAAGACGGCACCATACAACTGGATACGGCTGATGAGATTGTAGCATCGTCCCTTGTGACTCGCGACGGGGAATTGGTTCACGCAGGCGCTCTCGAGGCAATGGGGCTTGCATAGACTTTGAGCAAGCTGGAATAAGCCGGAACAAACCCCTGTCAATTTTCATGCTCCGGTAATTCCCGGGAGATCTCAAGAGTCCTGCAAAAAACATTACGCGCAAAGCGGATTACAAAACGCAAAGGCAAGGAGTTGCTTTCACAATGAGCCTTCCGATATTGCTTGCGTTGTTTGTTGTCTCAAGTGTCATTGGGTACAAAGTGATAAGTGATGTCCCAAGTCTTCTCCATACCCCTTTGATGTCCGGAACAAATGCCCTGTCAGGAGTGACCGTCTTAGGCGCTCTGACAGTCGCGGCGCTGGCTAAGGCAACAGGTCACAAACTCCTCGGAGCGGTTGCCATTATCCTTGCTATGATCAATGTTGTCGGAGGATTTCTGGTGACCCACAGGATGCTGAAGATGTTCAAGAAAGGCACTGATGACGGGAGGCGCGAAAATGTCATGGGTTAATTTGCTCGGACTTATATTTGTGTTAGGGACAATATGGGGCATCAAGCTCATGAATTCCCCTATGACTGCTGTCCGAGGAAATTTACTGGGTTCTGTTTCCATGGCAGGCGCCATTATTCTGACACTCTTGGCAGAAGGCATCATTAGCCTTCCACTCCTCTGGGCAGCTATGGCTATTGGGGCACTGTTCGGTTACTACTTGGCAGTCAAAGTCGCGATGATCCAAATGCCTCAGATGGTAGCCTTATTGAACGGTTTCGGAGGGGGAAGTTCGGCTATTGTATCCCTCCTTGCACTCTTAGGATTACTTGGAGATATCAGCACAGCGGATCGACTCACCTCCGGTTTGGGTCTGGTAATCGGAAGTATCACTTTGAGCGGCAGCCTCATTGCTGCAGCGAAGCTTCATGGTAAAATGAACCAGAGACCCATTATCTTTAAGGGACAGTCTACATGGAACAATCTGGCTCTCTTGGCCACAGGGATTCTATTCATATCGCTTCTTGTGATCCCGTCCGGCAGAATCAGTCAAGCTGCTCTTTGGATTCTTGTGCTATCCTTGGCGTACGGGATTCTGTTTACAATTAGGGTAGGCGGGGCGGATATGCCTATCACAATTTCCCTCCTTAACTCATTCTCAGGTATTGCAGCTTCAATTTCAGGGCTTGCTGTCCGAAACCCTCTCTTGGTGGCCATAGGAGCGATTGTAGGAGCGTCCGGGCTTATCTTGACCCGTCTGATGTGCAAGGCAATGAATAGAAGTCTCTCACAGGTGCTGACAGGGAAAACAGTTCTTATAAGTAAGAAGCCCGACCCCGGAGTCAGTTTAAGTGAAGAAAGGCGCTTCTCCCAAAGAAAACCTGAGGCGGACACGGAAAATCAGGATGACTTCCTGTCCCATATCAGAAACGCTGAATCCATAATTGTCATTCCCGGGTATGGAATGGCTCTGGCCCAAGCTCAACATGAAGTCAAGAAATTTGCCGACATCCTTGAAGGCATGAATAAGGAAGTCAAGTTCGCCATCCACCCTGTAGCAGGTAGGATGCCCGGGCATATGAACGTGCTTCTTGCCGAAGCGGACGTCCCGTATGACAAGCTTTTTGAAATGAATGATATCAATGATGAATTCAAAGAGACAGACTTAGTTATAGTAGTAGGGGCTAACGATGTAATAAATCCTGCCGCAAATACCGCTGAAGGGACGCCTATATACGGCATGCCGATACTCAGGGCCTATGAAGCAAAGCATGTCGTTATCTTTAATCTGGATACGAAGCCGGGTTATGCAGGCGTTGATAATCCTTTATATTCCATGGACAACACAACCCTGGTGCTAGGCGATGCGGCAACAACAATTTCTAAGGCAATAGATGGCATTTCAACAGGTAAAGACCTTGTCTGACTCCCGGAATCAGAGAACCATCTGCCTAATTGATCGTACTTACAACACGCATTGATAAGAGATCGGACTAACATTTGCGTAATGGGAGAGGAAGATATGCTGAACTCTGAACAGATCAAGAACCCGGACAGAATGCGGCGAGTCTCCATCTTTCTTCTACTGGTGACAGCAGTAATGTGGAGCCTTGGGGGAGTGTTGATAAAGTCCATAGACTGGAACCCAATGGCAATAGCAGGTGCAAGATCCGGTATCGCTGCTATTGTGCTGCTAATCGCTGTTGGCCGTCCCAGGTTTACATGGTCTTTCCCCGAAATAGGCGGAGCGGTCGCTTATGTCGGAGCAGTTACCCTTGTCACAATCGCAAACAAGTTGACTACAGCAGCAAACACAATCCTACTGCATTACTCTGCGCCCGTTTGGGTTGCCTTGCTTGGCGCCGGATTTCTCGGAGAACGGGCCACCTGGAGGGATTGGTTGACCATTATTGTGATGATAGGCGGAATAGCTTTGTTTTTCGCCGACGACCTGACACAAGCAAGTTTTCTCGGCACAATCGCCGCCATCGCCAGTGGTTTTTGCTTTGGTTGCGTCACTTTGTTCCTCAGAAAGCAGAAGGACGGACGAGGGCTGGAAACCGTGATTTTAGGGAATATCGTCACAGCCCTCATAAGCATCCCGTTCATGATAGGCTCATCCCCGGGCGTCCGGGGATGGATACTCCTTTCGGTTGCCGGCATATTTCAGCTCGGCATTCCGTATCTCCTGTATACTATCGCACTTAAATACGTTTCCGCTCTTGAAGCCATACTAATCACCATAATCGAGCCGATTCTGAATCCTGTCTGGGTCCTCTTGGCAATCGGCGAAAAGCCGGGACCTTGGGCGTTGGTAGGCGGGGGGGTTGTTCTTGTGTCTGTTGTAGTCCGTGGGTTCTTGACAGGTGCGAGTAGCGTCAATGAACCAGGCTGATTCTCGCATCACAGTTCATAGGAGGCATTACTTAGGGACTTAGGGTAGGAACTTGTGTTTTAGTGGAGGGTTACCTATGAAAGCAAGCTCTTCGAAGCGGATAATGAGAGCGCGTGGCAAAGCACGCGCTCTCATTATCCGCAGGGAATTAAAAGTCAAACCTACCTGTCTAAAGACTTGAGAAACCCCTGTAATTTCTCAACCTCTCCCTCTTTCATTCTGTAGGTATGCTTTTCTTCAGGGAACTGCATTTCTTTTATGTCGCTTATATATTCAGCTATCGCCTTTGTAATCAGTTCAGACAGGTTCACATACTTCTTCACAAACTTAGGGGTGAAGGCTTCGACTAATCCGAGCATGTCGCCGCTTATGAGAAGCTGGCCGTCGCAATTGATCCCTGCGCCTATGCCTAAGGTAGGGATGGAAAGCCTTTCGGTAATGGCGCCTCCCACTTCAGGCGGAATAGCCTCAAGAAGAATGGAAAACGCACCTGCTTCTTCAATTGCAATAGCGTCAAGCAAGAGCTCGCCGGCAGCATCAGCTGTGCGTCCTTGAGCCTTAAAGCCACCGAGCTGCCCTGAACTCTGAGGAGTAAGCCCTATGTGGCCCATAACAGGAATACCTGCGTCCACAATGGCCTTTATCTGGTCTTTGACTCTCCTTCCACCCTCAAGCTTGATAGCATCCATCTCTGCTTCCTTTAGGAACCTTCCGGCATTCTCCACTGCCTTCTCCACTGATGACTGGTAGGACATGAAAGGCATGTCCCCGATGACAAACGTATTAGGCGCGCCTCTTCTAACAGCGCGACTGTGGATTATCATCTCATCCATGGTTACCGGGATAGTGCCTGGGAGGCCATATACGACCATGCCAAGGGAATCCCCTACAAGCATCATATCGATTCCGGCCTTTTCGGCAAATGATGCCAACGGATAATCATAGGCTGTGAGAAATGTGATTTTCTCACCCCTTCTCTTCATGTCCAAAAAATCAAGGACCGTCTTCTTGCTCATTTGATTTTTCCGCCTCCTTAACTCATCCTGCAGGGGTTACCAGATAAAGACGCTACCGGACACACACGTTAACTGACAGACATACTAACTGATACACGCATAAACCGAGACGCATTGACCGACGCACACGACGCTTACCGCCTTTCAACAACAAAATGAGACCCGTTGTGGCACGTAGTTTTTGCCAGAGAGCCCATGAGAGGCAGCAAGACCCGGTAAAACTCAGACAGGAAAAAAACCCACGGCGTCTGCTGAAAACCCGCAAGAACCTATGATTAACGGTCAACGTGATGAAGTTTCGGAGCAGCGATAAATGCCAATCCTCGCTTTGTGAGTTCCCTTGCAGTCTTATTTACGGCATTATGTTTCTCTAGGTAATTATGGGTCAAGGCGTCCCAATCACCGCTTGCGATAATCTCCTCTTTATCTCTGAAGTAGTCTAGAATGCTGGATGTATGTGCACCGGCTTCAGCAAGTTTCTGCTCAACTTCAACATCCCCGCCTTCGTGCTTGGCTGAGATATTCGGGACGCTTTCAGCAAGCTCAAGGATATCGTTCCTCCTGTCGTACGGTTGACGCACAATGCTCCTCCAAGTTTCAACAACATGATGTTCAAAACGCACAACGTCCTCCAGACCTAAGCTTTTCCTAAAGAACGCTGTAGTCATAATCGTGTCGTTGTTTGTAGAATTACTCCAGTTAAAACCGGCCAAAGGACTGGTTCCGTCTTCCCTGGCAAACAACTTCGCGCCGATTAACGTCCAAAGAGCAGCGAATGGGTTATCGTTTCCCATAAACACGGAGATTTTGAATTTGATGTCAATTCCCAGCTTATAGAGGATATAGCTTAACATTACCGTTCCGGGATTTGTGTTTAGAACTTCACTTATACCATAGGTCGTGTAATAGTAAAGGAATTCATCAATCCACTTGAGCGCATAGTCGTTAGGCGCTCCTATGCCTCCGAAGTAGCCGGTGATGGTTTCAGGCCCGCCCAGATGGACATTGGAGCCATCAGTGCCTTTTGTATCCAGAGTCTCAACATAAGTCGCGCCCATCACCTGCATGGCTGCGGCAAAGGCCATGATGTCGCCGTTATCTTGCTCTTGCTCCTTCATCTTTCGCACTCTGATGAACCGCCCGGGCATCAATTCGCCGTTGGCTATAGCTTGTTCCGCCTCCAGGCGAAGCCATGGGAAATACTGCGCTGCGCTGATCTCCAAGGTCACTGCCAAGTCATCCTTGAACCGAATACTATCAGCCTTATCCCCCAGCACTTTTCTGCGATACTCTTCCTCGGTGATGAAAGCCCCAGAATCACGCTGTTTAATTAACCACTCAACGTCAGTCAGATAAGGTGAATCCATCTCCTTCAAGCGCGCCGTCAGATTCTCAAGTTTCCGCGCTTCCCGCGCTTTCGAATTAATCTCCTCCGGGGTGCCGTACTTTGCCACAACATCCATGAAGGCCTTGATTGCCTCGTTATTGGGATCTAGAAAGAGCTTGTTGATTTCTTCAATTTGCTGACTCCCAATTTTCAGTCTCTGCTTCAGGTCGGACACCGCTTCTCCCTCCTTGGCTGTTGAACTCTGCTTACGAAGCAATACTCTAAATCATAGATTATATTCGGAATATTAATGCTAATTCCTTCAATGGTTTCGCTTTTTAACTGTCAGAGGAAACACAGAGCCAATGCTTGTGTCATCTGAGGCGCCTGTCAATGGATTTCCGCTTTACGCCATCGAATGCACCACCAGGCTCAGATTTGAAACAATCGTACAGCAGTTGGGTCAAGTAAGGTAAGCCGGGAAGCAGGCTGACTTTAAGTCTACTCCCGGTGCCTGTGCTATACCTCCAGCTCTAGGGAGGAATTCTACTATGCACAGAGTCAAGATCTGTGAGATCGCCCCTTCCGATATAGACAGTATCAATGAGATGTACATAATGCCCGGCTCTGAACCTGAAGCAACCTTTGATATCCTAAGAGAACGCCGAAAATCCCACAATCAGGCGGCTGCCATGGGAGCAAGGGACTTTGGGGCTTTTCTGGAAGAAGGGCCTGTCTGCAGTATCAAGATAATGCATATTGAGGCTGCTCCGATCCCCCTTGCCGGTGAAGGTATGTGGGTAATCCGATGTTTATGGGTGCTTAAGAAGGCATGCGGTCTGGGGATAGCCAGGTCCCTTATGCACCTTGCCCTTGATACCGTGCACGATTCTATCGGTTCTTAGCGGTCTATGGGTTCTGCTTGGATGAATGTTTCGGATAACCTCTTGCCCAGCCCTTGAAGAGTACCGTTGACATTAAAGAAGGATTAAAGCTGACAAGTTAACCGGACGTAGGACATACAGTGTAAGCTTGAGGGCTGTGAGGCACAAGGTAACAGTATGAACCGGCCCAACTTCCACATTTAAAAAAAACAACACCCAGCTCAGCCGGGGTTGCGATCTCGGATTGGTCACTATTGGCTAGACCATGTCTTGATAGGAGTCATAATTTCATGGGGCACACCAAGAGCATCGTAAATCCTCAGGCGCTCGGGTTCGGGTGTCAATCCTTTGCAAAGCCTCAGGGTTCCGTTATCGGCAGTAGGAAGAACTACCGTGACTGCCTGGTGGCTTGAGAGGACATCGTGAACAGTCGCCCACGAGTCATGTTATCACGCTCACCCTCTTCCTGAGCCAATTGACGTGTTCCGCGGGCGTACACCTTCTCGACGATCTCAGCCACCAGGGGAGCCGATTCCGCAATGTCCAGCTCAAGCCGGCCGGCGAGCTTTTATTCCACTTTGTGGGCAAGGAGCAGCCAGTCCTCAAGAGGCCTGGCCTCCACCTTTCCCAGGGAACAGATGGTCATCTGGCGAGGTCCCTTTTCAGTCATGACTGACTCCACCAGGAGGTAGTTCACATATTCCTTTCCGTTCTTGCCCTTGCGGATAGTTCTTCTTATATAAATGTCACTATTATAGCGATACAACACGGACCTTTTTGCAATTAAGTCGTCACTGTTTTGACATTTCAAAGGCTTGCACATGTCCTTGCTGGGCGTTTAATCCTCCGCAGTAGCCAAATCCGCAAAAAAACACTTCTCCGGTTGCGGAAGTTGGACCGGTAACGAATTACTAAGTCTCCTGCAATTCTTTTTTTGTATTTCTGTTTGCTTGCTGATAGTGAAAACTTCCTACCTTAAGTCCTTCAGGGGTACTCCGTCCATGTCCGTAAATGTTTGATTCTCTCCCGCCATTCCCCAGATAAGAGTGTAACTACTTGTTCCTGCACCACAATGGACAGACCAACCAGGTACAATTAACGCCTCCTCATTTCTCGTAACTATGTGACGAGTCTCTGATGGTTCACCTATTATGTTAAAGATTACTCCTTCTTCTTTTAACTCGAAATTTAAAAAGACCTCTGTCTTTCTGGCATGGGTATGACTTGGCATATTGCTCCATACATTATTCGGTTCCACCATTGTCATTCCCATCGTTAGCTGGCTAGTCTTTATAGTCTCCGGAACAATGTATTTATAGAGTATTCGCTTACTGGAAGCTTCGGATGAACCAAGGTAAATCGGTTCTATCGCATCAAACTCAATTTTCGTAGTAGGGTAAGACTGATGGGCAGCGGTACACACCAGATAGAACTTGGCCGATTCTTCAGGGTTCTTACTTGAAAACTTGATATCACGGGCTCCCATCCCGATGTATAGCAAATCCTTGTAACCCAGGATATGTTCTTCACCATCTACTTTAATCGTTCCGGGAGAACCGATATTAATGACTCCCATTTCTCTTCTTTCCAGGAGATAGTCAGTTCCGGTAACCTTCCGACAGTCCTGAATCATAAGGGATTCTTGAGGACATATGCCGCCAACAATCATTCTGTCAAAATGAGTATAAACCAGTCTCTGTTCTCCGGGAATGAACAATCCCTGAATGAGGAACTCCTGACGTAAACCTTCTGTTGTAAGGCTCTTAATGTATTGCGGGTTAACCGCGTTTCTTATTTCCATTTGCTTTCTTTCATACTCTCCTTTCGTGCCTTTTAAACCCTCAAGTAGCAATCCTCTTTCTTCCCTCGATCTCAAAGACACTGAGCAACCCGTTATTCATAATCAGTCACTCCATTGTTTAGGGCACAGAAAGTGGCATGAATTTGGCAGGAAGGTAAAGCACTATCTGTGGGAAAAACACGAGCAACAGCAACACAACGGTCATGACCAGATAGAAAGGCACAAATTCGCCTATCACCTCTGAAATAGTCGTTTTTCCTACGGCACAAGCCACGAATAACGCGCAACCCACGGGCGGAGTCACTATACCAATGGCTAACGCAAGGTTTACGATTGTTCCATAAAGGATGGGGCTAATTCCCAATTTCGTGGCTACAGGCAAGAATATAGGGGTAGTAAGCATGATGACAGGATCATTATCCATGACACAACCAATGGCGAGCATGAAAGCGACCACCAGGAGCAGGAAAATAGTGGGGTTCGAAGTCACAGACAAGAACCAATTTGCTATCAAGCCCGGAACGTGATTAAGTGCCAATATCCAACTCAAAGGCGTGGCTGCGCCAATCAGCAGCAATGAAATTGCTGAGGTTACCCCGGTTGTAACCAGACAATCAAAAAGCTTCTTTACGGTTAATTCTCTTAAGTAGAGACCTAGTGCCAGCGCATAGAAAACTGCAACCACTGCAGCTTCCGTAGCGGTAAAGATTCCGCTGAATATTCCCCCTAATATGATAATGGGTAAGATCAACACAGGTATAGCCTTATAAGTGTTTTTGATTATTTGACGGAAAGGAACTCGGGGATGTTTTGGATAGTTTCTGACCTTACCTTTATAGATACATAAGAGTATTTGGGCAACTCCTATCAATATCCCCGGGATTATTCCTGCCAAAAATAGGGCGCTTACAGATGTGTTGGCAACCCAGGCATATATTATCAGGGGGATGCTGGGAGGAATAATAATTCCAATAGTCGAAGATGCGCCGGTTACAGCCACGCTAAAAGGCCTGTCATATCCTTCCTCAATCATGGCATTCATTATCATTGCGCTTGCGCCTGCGGTATCAGCTGTAGCAGAGCCTGACATGCCTGCACATATCATGGAAACAAGCACATTTACAATGGCCAGACCGCTCCTTACAAAACCTATCAGCGAAGTGACAAAATCTACTAATCTCCTTAAGATACTAGTGGAAGTCATGATATTCGCGGCTAGCATAAAAAAGGGCACTGCCAACAAAGGAAAAGAGTTAATGCCCCCTATTAGTTTTTGCCCTATCAAGGAAATGGGAATTTGGATAGCACCAAACTTCAAGATGATCCAGGACGTAGCAATAATGGCATAAATAATTGGAAAGTTGAGAATTATGAAAAACGCAAAAATGCCTAAGAACAGCAAAACTGTAATCATATGTTCTCTGCCATCCTTTCTCGATTTCTCTCAGTGGCGCCCTTAATAAAAGATAGGATATCCTCTAAAATATAACAACAAGACAGAATGCCCCCTGCTAAAACCGACGAGTAAACATAAGACATAGAAATGTGTAATGCGGGACTTATTTGTCTTAAAGTGAGATTAGTCAGATAAACCCCGTTATAAATCATTACATCAAAGATCAATATAAAAAGGAAAATATCTGTTGCAAATTGCAGATATTCTTGTGCAGTCTTGGAAAACTTCCTTGTCACAATATCAAGGGAAAAGTGGGATTTCCGCTTTATCCCGACTGCTGCTCCTAAAAGGACAATCCATATGAGGAGAAATCGAGCCATTTCTTCCGTCCAGGCCAGAGGATTATTTAACACATAGCGAAATATCACTTGAAGTAGGACTATTACGGAGAGTGTTGCTGTTTGAAGGGCTATTATGATTTCAACGAAATTAGACCTCTTCAGAGCTCTTAAATACTTTAATAATATGTCTATTATTATCATACACACTGTGCTCCCTTCAGACATTTCTATTCTTTCAGAAGGAACACTCCTTTTCTTAGGGGAGGGAATTTCATAATTGCAAAAGCTAGTTATGAAATTCCCTCATTTAGGGACTATGTGGCTCAAGTCCCTTTCTTTCTACAAACTCCTGAAGCTCAGAAACTTAGGCAGTAAGAGAACCGGCACCCAAACTACGGTGTGGCCATGACGAAATCAAAGAACTCTCTTCCCAATACTTTGAGAGACTCATCCCATAGCGGTTTGACAGCTTTCTTGAACTCCTCCTGATCAACCTCAGTAATGGTAACGTCCAGTTTCTCAAGGGACTTCCTCGCATCAATCGTCAGCTCCGCCCAGGCTCTGCGTCCTTCCTCCACAAAAGCAGGGAGGGTTTCTATTAGAATTTGCTTGTCAGCGTTGGAGAGCTTGTTCCAGGTCTTGGTGCTGACCAATAATCCTGTTATGTCAATAGTATGCATATCTACTGCATAGTATGGCGCTACTTCATAGTGCTTCTGGGTGTAATATGCTCCGAAGTCGTTCTCCGCTCCATCAAGAACTCCTGTTTGCAAAGCACTGTAAACCTCGCCATAAGCCATAGGAACCGCTTTCGCTCCCAGCAAGTTCACCATGTCAATATATACCTTGTTCTCCATGACCCTTATTTTTAGGTTAGCAAGATCCTTTACGGAATGGACCGGTTTCTTGGTATAGAAACATCTTCCGCCTCCGCATATCCAACCCAAGCTAAGAAATCCTACGTTCTGTTCCTCAATGTATTCATTCATTTTTGCTGACAATCCTGCATCGAGGACTCTGATGAGATGGTCTACATCCTTAAATATGTAAGGAAGGTTCAGAGAGTCAATTTTCGGCGCGAAACTGCCGAAAGGCCCGAGAGAAGTTGTGCAGAAGTCTATGGTGCCCATTTGCACACCTTCAATTAGCTCTCTTTCGTATCCCAACACCGCATTTGAATAGACCTCAAGCTTAATTTCACCGTTGCTTGCTTTGTCTATTGCCTCTGCCCAGGCTGCAAATGCTTTGTGGTAGGGATAGTCTTCAGTGCTGTCGTCACCGGCACGGAGTACAAGCCGCGGCGCTGCCAATGTCGGCAATGACCCCAAGAGTATTGCGACTAAGCAAATCGTCAATACCGCCATCAATTTTTTACGGCCAATCGTAATCATTTATCAGATTTCCCCCTTATTGTTATTTTCTGTAGTTTTTGTTGGTTCCAAATCGCTCTTGGTAGAGATTACACCTCCTTGTAAGTTTCCTTCTCACCTCCAACCTCAATGCAACTACATGCTAAACAGGATTCTGAAAAGTATTTTCTTCTACTGATTACGCACAACCGCCCGTTTACATCAACTATATCTACGTTTGATTAATGGTAATAGTTCTACTTAAAACCAGAAATTCCTTCCCGTAGAAAACTTTCTTCATAGATTATTCCGCTGAATCTTCGACGTCGCTCTCAACGGTTGGACAGTCTATGCAGGAAATTGTCATAATATGACCAACTGCCTCAGATTTACAGTTTTGATACTATGCCTGGGAAAAGAGAGTCCAGTCATCATTGATGCGATCAAAATTCTTGAACAAAAGGTTTTCAGTTCGGCGGAAGACTCGCAACGCGGACGCCGGCTGAGTATAATCAATAGGCGATTTGGCAATCGCCAACGATTGGCTCTGAAGAAAACGTTAAAACGCTTCGCGTAAGCAATACTGAACCCGAACACTTGAAATGATCCGTATGCCTGCTCTTCGAAAACTCCCAGGAACTACGCTGCATGTAGCCGGGACTTTAGACCATTGAGTGCCAATTCCGTGCCAAGATCAAAGACACCGTGGGAATTATTCCCACGGCTCAAGCTTTCTAGCAGGCGAAATAACTGGAGCCGACGATCGGACTTGAACCGATAACCTGCTGATTACAAATTATATTTCTGGCGTCCACTGCTGTCCACACAGTCCTTCTAGCTGCGGTTCTCTGTCCATCCTGTCCGTTGTTTTGCTCTATTTCCGCGAGTTAGCCTGTACGATTGCCTGTACAGGTTACTAACATAAAGCTATATTCGTTTTGTACAGGCAAAGTCCCTTTTCGGCGTTTAACCTGCTGTTTTATCCTAACGCTGCGCCGTCCTTCCCTACCGTATTCTTGCCGAACATCTTGTCCATCTCATTGGCTGCCTCTTGCTGTAATGATGGGAGGACATGCGAATATGTATCAAGGGTAAGCGAAATCTGTGAGTGTCCTAGCTGTTCCTGGACAACCTTCGGGTGAACCCCTTGCGTAAGGAGTAATGTGGCACAGGTATGGCGTAGATCATGGAAGCGAATCCTCGGCACGCCTGCGCGTTCAAGGAGAGGCTGAAAGGATGTCCTGCGCAAGTTCGATGCGTCCTGAGGCGTACCTATGGGTGTCGTAAACACGAACCCAAGATCCTGCCATATCTCCCCCATTTTCAGCTTCTCAGCAACCTGCTGAATCCTGTGTTTCCTGAGGGCTTGGGCGGCTACCTGAGGCAACGTGACCGTACGCCGTGACTTCGCAGACTTAGGCTCGGTGAGCACCCAGGTAGGCTCTTCCCGGTTCCCGCTCTTCTGTGCCTCTTTCTTCACCCACTGGAGTTGATAACGAACCTGGAGAGTGCCTTTATCAAGGTCTACGTTCTCCCATGTAAGACCCAGGAGTTCCCCCTGCCTGAGTCCGCATGTAATCGCAAGGACATAAAGGGCGTAGAACCTGTCGCCTTCGGCAGCTTCGAGCAGCCTCCCCGCTTGTTCCGGTGATAGGGGCCTAAACTCCTTTTGAGGAACCTTAGGCGGGTCAACAAGACTCGCAGGGTTGCGCGGGATAAGCCCCCACTTCGTAGCTTGTCCCAGGGAGCGGTGGAGCACTGAATGACATAGTCGAACCGTGCGAGTGAGGCCTTCATCCTGCTTCTCCCGGTAAAACCTCTGTAGGTGCTGAGGAGACAGCTTTGTAAGCCGAATCCTTCCTAGCGCAGGGGTTATGTGTTTGTTAACTACCCCGGAATAACTCCGGTATGTCTGCGGGCGCAAAGAAGGCTTCACCACGTCTTCAAGCCACGCTGTGAGGAACTGGCTCACTGTCTGCTTCCCTGGGTCTGCGAGAAGGCCCTTGTCCCGCTCATGTAGGAGCTTCCTTAGGGCAGCCTGTGCCTCCTCGCGGGTATCGGCATAGACAAAGCGTCGATCACGCCCTCCATCTGGGCGTAAGCCAACAGTCGCTTCCCCAACCCATCTCCCGTCTTTACGTTGATACACCGACCCATCCCCACGCCGGGAACGGGACGGGAACTCAGTCCTCTTCCTCGGCATTCTTTATTCGCTCCTTTCTGGCTTTTTTCCTAAAAGGGAACCATAGAGTCGTTCAGCAGGAGACAACCCATCTCTCGCGAGAACGTTTAGGATACGGGCAGCTTGGTCAGCGGTAATCCTCTTCCGGCTTTTCGCCTGCGAAACCTTGTTTCTGAATTTGCTTTTCGGAGTCGGCTCTTGCCTGGCCTTGCGTATTCTGTCCTGTTCTCGCTTACAGGCTTGGCATACGCTGGTTTCCTTACGCCAGTGTATTGTGAGGCAATGAGGACAGACGCGAAGTTGACGCACGTTATGGGTTATCATCAGCAGGAGTTCACAACATACTGCATCTTCACGAGTCCTTGAAGTAACCTCAAACCCAAATTGCTTTCCGTCAACAAAAGGAACGGTTGTGCTCCTTTGCCACGCCCCTTGCAGGAAAGGAAGCAATAGCCACGCCGGTTCTCCTCTACTAACCCTTTTCTCCTGAGTGGTTTCAAATTCAGCAAAAGCCGTTCGCGCTGCTTGACGCGCCTTGGAACGACGGCCTTTCGCAGGAGCAAGCAGAATGAGCACACCGATGATAAGCGCATTTGCGAGTATCCAATTATACCGCCGGTTGAATTTAGGGTGAGGAAGTCCTGTTGAATCCGGTATCATCCTGTCGAGAGCAGCCAGGAACTCTTCTTTGCCTTCGTTCGGGTATCCCGCCAGAGGCTTCAACAATGGTGCAAGCATCGAGGCCGTCAAATAGCCAGGCTCACGCCTGACCCACTTACCGCCCTCAAACACCTTTTCTGTTCCACTCTGAGAGGCAGAGAACCGGAATTTATAAACCTCCACGACACCCTCCTAAAAAATATCCAAAACTTTTTTCAAAAAAGGCTTGACAAGGCTTTTACAAAAAGGCTTTCTCCGCTTTTCCCCACATACAAGACCTTTTTCTTGCGTCACTCACGCAAGTTAGTATCCCCATGTTTCAAGCTTATCTCCTGTCAGTATGGGCTTTTGTCCGTCACTCACAGTTTCATGGTCATTGTATCATGGACATAGAACGCAGTCAAGCCGAGAAAGGAGGCGTTCTAATGCTGAAACTGAGGCAAATTCGAGAAGCACGGAAATTGAGCCTTACGGATGTGTGTGTCATGACCCGAATAGACCCTTCGTCCTTAAGCCGAATCGAACGCGAGATCTGGCCATGTCCTCCGGGGTGGAGGCGCCGACTTGCAGAGGCGTTCGGAATTGAGGAGGCTGTCTTGTTTGAACGGGTGGAAGAGGAGGGTTCCGAACCATGAGCAGTCGGGGAACTGAGAAATTACTTCTTACCGTCCCTGAAGCAGCCGAAGCACTAGGCGTCTCGCGTAGTCACCTCTATAGCCTGATCCAGCAGGGGCGCCTGCCTACTATTCGCCTTGGGTGCAGCGTCCGAATACCAAAGGCCTGGCTGGAGCGGTACATTGAGGAACGTGTGGAAGAATGGCAGGCTGCCCGTAACGAACCGAGGTGAGAGAGTAATGACTGTTACCACTTCACAGCAACCAGTTAAGAATGTCCTTGCCCGGCTGCGGGGAGTCCGGCAAGTCGGCCCTGGGCGGTGGATAGCCTGCTGTCCCGCTCATAATGACCATTCTCCCTCCCTTTCAGTTCGTGAGGCCGAAGGCGGGAAGGTTTTGTTGAGATGCTGGGCCGGTTGTCCCACTGCCGAAGTTCTGGCTGTTTTGGGGTTGACTTGGCAGGATTTATTCCCCGAAGGAAGCAGGCACACTCGCGTGCCCAGGGAGTGCAAGCCCTCTTCTGAGGAGATAACCATTCGCAAGATTGCAGACCGCTTTGACCGGGCCTGTATTCATGCTCATAGGAGGCTGAGTGTTTTCTTTCGCGTGGTCGGGTGGATCTTCGCGACCTATGGCTTGAACGTAACGCAGGAAGAGGCTGAATGGATCCGTGATTTGGCGTACATGGAAGTTGTGCTTGATTGGCTGCTATCTGCTGAACCCGAAGTAAGACTGGCTGGACTGAGAGCAGCGCAGAGGTGGTTAACATGAGCAGCGTCGAACTGGTTCGCGCAACATTGCAAGAACTTGATGGAGAACGTTTCGTGGAGCTTGTGGAGCGTTATAGCCCGACCTCTGAGCGGGAGAATGATCCGACGAAAGAACAGGAAAGCACCGAGCAAAAAAAGCAGCCACCCCAGGCCTGGACATTAAGCAAAATACTAAGTACAGACTTCCCGGAGCCTGTGTGGGTGATCCCTAACATGATCCCCGCAGGCCTGACCATTTTGGCCGGAAGCCCTAAGATAGGTAAGAGTTGGATGGCTTTAAGCCTCGGCCTTGCGCTGACTATGGGAGGCCGGGCATTAGGCAAGATACAAGTAGATAAGGCGAAGGCCTGTTACCTGGCCCTGGAGGATACCCCCCAGCGGATTAAAGATCGGGCGTTAAGCCTAGATGCCGAGCTGACTGATGATATGACCTTCTTCTTCGAGTGGGAAAGAGGGTTGGCGGGGGTTGCCCAACTTGGCGTATGGCTAGAGGCGAACCCGGGTGTAAAGTTGGTTATTGTAGACACCTTGCAGAAATTCAGAACGCCAAGCAGAGCCGGAAGCAATATCTATGAAAGCGACTACGAAGCAGTAAGCTGTCTGAAACAGGTGGCCGACAAGCATAATGTTGCCGTGCTTGTAATTCACCACATACGGAAAGGCGGGGCAAGCGACCAGTTGGAAGCCGTCAGCGGCAGCTTCGGAATAACCGGGAGTGCGGACACCGTTGTAACCTTGACCCGTGCCAGAGGGCAAGCTGATGCGAAACTCTTTATTACCGGTAGAGATGTTGAGGAACAGGAATTGGCCTTGCGTATGGATCCATTCGTCGGATGGAGTCTCTTGGGTGACGCCAAGGAATATGAAATGACGAAAGAACGACGTGAGATACTGGACGTATATGAGCAGAGCGCGGAACCCCTGGGTGCTAAGGATGTGGCTAACGTACTAGGAAAGCCTGCTGGCAGTATACGCTACCTAATACATGTACTAGCCAAAGAGGAGTTACTTATTAACGTAAGCTATGGCAAATATACAATATCCCCTAATAGTGCTAACACTACTAATAACACTACTAGTGCTAACAGTGCTAACACTTCCAAAAGTGTTAGCGGGACACAGGGGGGCACTAACACTTCACTAACACTTTTTGAGGGTAGACACCTTTGATACGCTGGTCTTTCGGAAAAGTGTTAGCGGTGTTAGCAGTGTTAGTAGTTAAGTCAAAAATGGCTAAGAGCAATGCGAATTGCGGTAAAGCGTTAGCGGTGAAGTGTTAGTGCTAACAGTCTGAGCCACTAACAGCAGCAACAGTCTGGAAAAGTTACAGAGTGTTACAGGTAGCAATAAGCCAAGTGTAACACTTTTCCAAGACGAAGACCAGCTATAAGGGGGATTCTCGAAGAGTGTTACAGGTGTTACGGGTGTTACTAAGCAGGTGTGCGCTCAAGGAATGTTTGAGACATTACCGCCGGAGGTGAACCACATATGAAACAAGAAATGCCTGATGCTTGTCCGCGATGCTTAACGGTAGGTTATCCGCACACTT
>Ga0208198_1001733_pt1 | contig 18104 bp, 19 predicted proteins | sample AD_JPNTR2_MetaG_FD_184446 | JGI IMG/M metagenome (GOLD analysis project Ga0208198, IMG submission 184446) | Active sludge microbial communities of municipal wastewater-treating anaerobic digesters from Japan - AD_JPNTR2_MetaG (SPAdes) (version 2) | ecosystem: Engineered > Bioreactor > Anaerobic...
TGTTTTATAATAAAACCCTGCTGGGACAATATTGTTATCAACATAATTATCAGTATAATCAACATGTGTAGTGGTTGGTGTGTCCCAAGTTGCCCATCCCACAGAAGGCACTTTGCAAAATTTAAATCCAATATCAAATTTAGACATATTTTCTATTGGACCTACAGGCTGAATAGTGCTCCACACTTTTTCTACCGTGTATGGATTCATCGAAGCGCGTAATCTGTCAAAAGCGCCTCCAATATATATATATTCACCATCAGGTTTATTCGGAACATCAGGTCCCTCATCTACCATTTGACTGTTTGCTGGAACGCTGAAATTTACTGTGCTATGTGTTATGCCACCTACACTTCCCGGGATACTAGTACATGTTTCTGCATGAAAGACTTTATAGAGAACTCCATATGAAGGAAGACCGGTATAAAGAACATGCATGCTATTTATTATTTCCTGAGCAGTTTTTATTATTTCTTCCCAATTATCCTGATCTTTAATATATGCGTCATTCCATTTATAGAATTTATCGGGAGGTTTATATGCTCCAATTCTCCCCGTATCGATATATTGATAGTAATCCATCCATCTATATATCATTCGTTTCTTGTACTTGTTTGAATACATATCAAATCCAAGCATATGCCGTTTGATATTATCCGTTAAAGATTGAATGAATATTGCGCCTGCAGATATTCCTTCCTGTGTATTTACATGTTCTGCCACAGGATGAACAGGAACTCTTTCCCACGGCAGCATCGAGAATCTTTCAACGCCTTCAAGTGGAAAATAATGTTTGAATACAGAACCCGGTCTATATGAGAATGGTTCTGACGGTATAACATCTCTTCTTGCAGTTATATTTTTAGATGTTATTGCCCTCCATAATTGGGCAAGTATTACAGGGTCTTTCATCGCCTGTCCACGAACGCCTACCCACGCTTCGTCCCACCAGTCACAAAGAAATTCAAACGCATATGCAGGTTCTCTCGGACACAAAAATGGCATTACACTGGGATAACTTCTCAGATATACCGGTAATGCCTGTCTGAAATCATTGGCACCAAATTTATACCAAGTTTCTATTTTATACCCGTATATAGCATACGGGTCTGATTCAATATCAATTATTGGATCATCTGAATCACCATTGTAAATTATCTCAACATCTTCATCTACAATCATCCCCTTGATATAATTATCAAAGGCAAGTTCATTTGTTTCATTTCCATAATCTTTTTGCGGATAACACCATGGTTTTCTTGATATGATGATACGAAATATCCCCGGAGGATTACTCCATTCAATACTATGCGGATATGGTATAGCATAATCAACTGATACTCTTGCATCGGATACACTATACAGATTGACACCATGCCCGCTTCTGGTGGCTTTCATTGCTCTTCCGTAATTAACCATCCCACCGCTGTAACAGGACAGAAACATATCCGGGAAAGGCATTATCGTTCTATGTAATGTATCCCTCAATTTGCCTACTGTTGCACCCGGAATTCTATGACCCAACAGACCAAGGAAAGAAGTCACAACAGGAGCAGCCATTGATGTTCCCGGATAATATGTATATCTGTCATTTGTAATGGTTGACAGTATATTGTCTTCAGAATCGTATGCTCTTGTTTCCCCGCCGGGTGCGTATATATTTGTATTTGTTATTCCGTAATTCGAGAATGATGAATGACCTGCAAGAAAATTGTTTGAGTTTACTGTTATGTTATTCGGACTATTAATATTTGCAGGGTTAAAATTATAATAATCATTATTTTTTGAACTGTTTCCGGACGCACATACACAAATACATCCTGCATTCAATGCATATGTCCAAGCAGCTAAAAGATGCATTGGAGGGTCAAATTGACCGCCCCACGAATGATTTATTACCTTTGCTCCATTATCAACTGCATAATATATTGCATCTGCCACATCAGGTGTATCAAGAGTAAATATTACTTCTCCTTTATATACAAGTCCGTAGAACACATTAATCGGGATTATCTTGCATTTTTGTGCAAGACCTGTTACGCCACGACTGTTATTTCCGACAGCTCCTATGATCCCGGCAACGTGCGTTCCATGATCTTCTGTATATGTGACGCCTTGATATGTAAATGTAGCAGGACCTCCATTAGGAGCAGTTAAATCCGGGGTGAAAGTCCACCCATAATTACCGTTGCCGTCCTTCCACATATTCTCGTTTAAATCAGGATGCATATAGTCAACGCCGGTGTCACATACAGCAACAACAATATCACTGCTTCCTGTAAAATAATCCCATCCGATTTCAGCGTCTACATGCCCCTTTACATCCTGATGCCATACCTGTATGTTCTTATTGTACGCCCACTGTTTATTGTACATAGTGTCGTCAGGAGAGGAAAGCAAAAAACCATGCTTCGCTTCTTCAACATATTCAACATGCTTTGAATCAAGCAAACGATCCATTTCATTGTCGTTTATGTTTCCGTAAAAGTGCGTATGCCTGTCTGTAGGATTCTTCCTTTTTCTGTATCCTACTTTCGATGCACGTCTGTGTTTGCACTTGCTGATAAGCGTTGACCTCTGTTGAGCGGTAACGCCATCTTTAAATTTAATAACGTACCTTTTTTCCGGAAATTCAATATCTTCAAACATAGTATTTTATCCATCACGTGAAAAGGTCGTCATCATCTTCAGCGTAAAATGGTATGCCTGATTTATTTGTATATTTATCTCTTGCATACCAACGCTGTTGCGGATACACGTTAGTCCATACTTGATCGTCACCTTGCCCTGCAACACCGAGTATTTCTATGCCTGTATCTGGTCCGCACCAAAATACCGCACTACTGCCTTTCTTATTTCTTACTGGTGGTAATTGAGCAACATACTCTATTGTTTCAGGTTTTGATACGGAACCCAAAACTGATCCGCCCTTTGATTCTATAATAATATTGCCGCCCACCTCACGAATAGAAATGCCACCACCGGGCTTTAATCTGGTCATGACATATTTTTTTATCTGATCAACTTCTGATTTGTTCATGTCGCGCTTAAACTCGTAAGAAAGTCTTCAGCCCCCTGTATAATCGACTTCTCAGATGTTGACGGGAACAGTAACCCGAAATCAAACGCAGGATTGGATCTGAACCGTCTTGCACCATAATAACTAAGACCGGGCTGCTTTCCAGCCACTCCAGCCATATTTTCTCCCAAAGCGACACCTCGATCAGCAGGAGGATATCCTGTCTCTGGATCAATTATTTCTGCAACATTAGTCCAGTATAGTTCATTTGCTACAAATTCAAATTCAAACATATAAGTATGAACATCATTTGATAATCTTGATGATGGAGTGCCTATGCATTTGAATGAAATTGAATTTATTTTAACTGAATATGGAGAAAATCCATACCATGATGCTGAGTTAAGACAATTCTGTAATCCAAGCATATAAAGAGGATTTTTCGTGCTTGCCCTGTAATTCATTCTGAACGTGATCATAACTGTATCACGCTGGTAATTGCCTACTGCCGTTATAATCTCATCCGGTCTTCTTGGATGATCAGGAGGATATTTATACTGAAGAATGATATCATGTGACACAGGATTGCCTATTGAACCACCTAACCCGAAGCATCCCTCGGTTCCCTCATACATCTTACTTGACTCAACCGACCCTCCTGTAGATGACCCTGTTATATACATAACGCTATTCGGATCATTCATTAGTGATGCCGTATCAACGGTTGTAATGGTTATTTCCCATAACCAGCCCGAAGACATCTTATCTATAGGAGCTGATACTGCGCTTCCTACCTGTCGTGTTAACTCAGACTTTCTTGCTGCGTCAAATGGCACGGCTTCACCGCCGGCACCTCTTATCTCCTGATTAAATATATATCTGGTGAAATACTGCTTAGCAAGTTCAGTGGCGAGTTTTGCGGTTTCTTCTATGATACGAACGTAATATGTACCATATGTTCCTGTTGTTACTCCATCAGGACCACTGATAGTATATGTAGACTTATCGACTGAAATGCCAAGTATTTTGTTTTTTCTGCTACTGTCATTCACCCAATTTATTAATGTTTTTTCTGCCATATATATTATTCCTTAGAATGCAAACTGTTGCTCACGCAACAATAAATCAAGATGCTGCTGTTGCAGCATGAGAAGTCTTCTTTGCAATTCAACACTTTCAAATTGAGCAATCTTCATTTCATGCATTTCTCTTTGTTCAGGAGACATGCTGGAAGGCTGTTCAATTTTGCTTAATGCATTGTTTAATGCCATGCTGCTTGAAGATTCTCCAGCAGATTTTACTGAAGCAGACTTGACATTCATCTGTCTGTCGTACCGGTCCCATTCATAGTCTGAAATCGCAGTCATTCTTCTATTAAGTTCACTGGATACAGATTCCATGTGTTCTGAAATATTTGACTGCATCTTTTCAATCAACCGACTGTTTATTGAACCAATAAGTTTTCTTGCTTCTTCGCCCATTGATGGATCTATTTCTTTAAGATATTCATTGAACATTTCGCTGATACGCATTTGAGCATCAGCGTCCATATCAATTATAGCATCAGCAAAGTTTTTCCCTATCCTTGTCAGAGACTCTGTATCACCAAAAGACAAAGCAGCTTCTATATCTTCTTTGAACCCTTCAAATGTTCCTATTTCAGAGAATAGCTTTTGCTTTAATGATCCGGAAGCTATCTTCTTTGATTCGTCAAGTATATCTTTTACCTCTTTAATTCCTGATTCATCATAGTATTTAGATAATGCATCAAACAGGTCTTTCAGATCTTTAAAGTCCATGCCTTTTACTGTATCTTCAATATTTCTTTTTATAGAATCATATAAAGAAGAGTCATCAAGAGACGCAGCTTCTTTAAGCATATCAGCTATCTCTTCAAATGCACGCAACCCCGGCAGCAGATTCGCGTGCATATCACGAATAGCCTGTTTCCTTTTATCTTCTGCTGTCTCATACTCCTCCATTACTTTAAGGAAATCAGACATTTTCTCGTAATCAGCAGTCCCGTCGAAAAATCCTTCTGCAAGACCCATATAATAACCATTTATCATTTCATCGAGACGTTTACTTGTCTCATAATCAATATCCTTTGTAAGTTCACTAAAGTCTTTTGCAAATTTTTCTACTGCAAAACTGTCTCCTGTCTCGTGAACTTTATTAAACTCCTCAAGCATTTTATCAAATATGCCAATTTCAGGACGTGCCGCATCACTTATTGATTTGTTATACGATTTCTCTATATCTTCAAACATATTAATGATATCGTTCTTGATATTAATTGCATCTGTTATCGCTTCGTCAATTACGCCGAGATTCTTTTCTTTCTGCATTCTTCCGAATATTTCTTTTCCGTCTACTATCTTAATGTCTATATCTTTGACTGCTTTAGTTACTTGATCAATAAAATTAACAAGCTCATCTGTTATTTCAGTTGTATTAATGTCTTTTAAGAAACCGTACAATATTTCCAGTTTCCGTTTTTCAACAGGATTATCTAATTTACCAGATAATATAGCCTTATAATTTCTGAAGTAATTTGATATAACATCTTCTTTTTTGTCATATAAATCCTTTTCAATAGATTCAAATACAGTTGGATCTATTTCTATTGCTCCTATAAGATTATTCTGTATTATGTCTTTATACTCATCGATTTTATCAAGTACATCTTTGTTGAATATTCTGTCTTTAACTGATGCAAATCTATATGTTTTATTGTTTATTATTTCTATTTCTTCGCCAATAGATTTGCGTAACTGCTCAATGGTATCAAGATAATCATCTAAAGACATTCCTGCAAGATTTTCACTGATACTGTCACGCATCCTTGATACAGTATTCATATCTCCTGATTCAAACGCCAAGCTTATATCTTTTGCTATTTCTTTGCCTGTCGCAATGCCCGGTCTATATTTCTCAGTAATCTTTTCTATTGCTTCAGCATGTTTCAGCATTTTATCTTCAACAACAGATACACTTGTGGAAAGCATATCAACTGAACGAACCGCTTTTTTTACTGACGTTTCTTGAGGATTATATAATTTTTCCGCTCTTACTTTAACGTCATATCGCATATCATCTAAAGCATCTTTAAATGTATATTCTTTGAATTTGAACCGTCCGAATGATATTGTGCTGACAAATGCTCCTATGGCATTGCCAAGCAGGTTAAAGCCTTCTACCACGTAAAATAAAAAATTGCCAAGTGATTTTATTAATGTTGAAATTATATTTAACGATGGCAAAATATCTTTAAGCAATTTAACGAAAGGAGACATGGCATATTTTATTTCAGAAAACATCTTCTTTACGTTTTCATCTTCTAAAGAACGCAGGAATGATTTTATTCCAATATACGCCGTGCTTACAGCTAATGCAAATGGTCCGAAAGCAGAAACTAATTTTGAAAGCCAACCGGAAAGAGTTTTCAGTATTCCACCAGCAAATACAGATTTTAATGCAGTTGTAATAGGCGTAATAACTTTTGCGAGTTTCCCTATAATTGCGGAAAATAATATTGCTGGTTTATTTATGAACGAAACTATTGATGACCCTATTTTCCCTAACATTTCACCTGAATTCTTAAGCATGTTAAGAATATTTATTCCTGCTATACCAGCAGATAAACTACTCATCCCTCCTTTATTTGATGCTTGTCTTGCAGTATAAAACATTACAGATGAATGAACAGGCATAGACCTCTCTGATACCCTTAACAGTCTGGTGAAAGCGCCCCCTGCTTTTACTGCGCCTAACGTACCTATCCCAAGCAGAGCAACGCTTAATGCTTTCCCAAGCAAAGGCATTTTTTGAATAAGACTTGTTACAACCTCAAGCAGTCTTGTCAATCCTTCTATCATAGGTGTAACAAAAGTTGAAAGGTGTTTTCCAAACTCAACCATGAACTCTGCCCATGCAGTACGAAGCCCCCTCAATCTGTTTATGAGAAGTCCCGATGTTTCTCTTGCGTAATTCATTGCAGCACTCATGCGTTCCTGTGCAAGTCTTAATATTGCAAGAGATTTGCCAAGCAGCGTAGCATTTCCTGCTTGATCCGCATAACCCATTGACAATGCGCGCTCTTTAATAATGGCATTTGAAATACCGACGCCCATCCGTCGCAATGATTCTGTTCGTCCGTAAATGGCAGTCTGCAGCGCACGAACACCTTCAGTAAGAGGTCGTCCCCAGAACGTCGATAAATCTACTGCTACCTTTGAAAATTCTTTCGCATAATCCTTTGCAACGTTTTGCGATTGACCAAGTCCTGTAAGCATTATCTGAAACTGACCAACCATTTCAATCAGTTCTGTTCTTGTGTACCTTGCCTTTGATGCCATATCGCTCATGTCTTTAATAATTGAATCTGCTGATCCATTAAACACGAGCTGCGCATTTGACACTGCTTTTTCATATTTAGCGAAAGCATCAGTCATTTGAGACGCCATTTTCCGTACACCCAACGCAACAGTACTGTACGCAATTGCGCCAAGGAACATGTCCTTGTCCATTTCCTTTATTTTGTTTGATGCATTTTTTGTTGCTTCACTGAACCCCTTAACAGATTCTGTAGCTGTATTTACAGAAACACCCATTGTTTTAAATGTTGCTTCTGTTTGTTTAACAGCGTCAGATGCCTGTTTAAGTCCGCTTTTAAGTTTCTGCGGGTCAGCAGTAAGCTCAACACCTATCTTGCCTATATTATGTGTTTCACCACTCATTTTATGAAGTTCCCTGCACCAGCAGTTTTAGCTCGAAGCATAATTATGCGTTGCATATATTCTTCTTTTGTCTGCTGATTCTTTTGTCTGTGTTCAACAGGTTCTTCGTGGCTTAACCATGCAAGATTGACTATTTCTTTTGAGGCGACAGCATTGTATTCAGCGTCTGCAAATGCCATTTTAGCAATCAATATATTCTGATATGCTTTTCTGGTTAATTGCTTAACAGATAACATATACCATTGAAACAATTCCCGGACATCCATGTTCCTGAAATCAGATATATGGAATAGTCCGGGAAATGCCATGGCGATATTAGCTGCTATCAGCCTCCAATCTCGTTTTTTGAGTTCTTGTCCTCTTTAGTGAGAGGAGTAAAAAACTCCTCAATAAGCCACATAGCAAGCATTTGCACTTCAATAGGATTGAGAGGTTTGATTGCATCAAACTCTTCTTTGCCTATCAGTGCTTTAACAAGAGCATTTGCAGTCTGTTCAGTAACAGTTTTTTCAGCAATGTCACGGATAGCATTGTACATATCGAAGGAGAACGTAGGAATCTCATATTCGTTCCCCTTCAATGTAATCTTAAATGCGCCAAACAGATTCTCGTATTCCTTCGGATTGTACTTCAGCATAAACGAAAGCTCCTATTATTGTTTTAGCCGTACGCATCATTTTTAATCGTGCCGGGCACAGCCGCCACATGCAACTGCACCCGACACTTTATGAAGGGGGCTAAGTTAGTCATGTGCCGACAGGCGGATTATATTTTTTATCTCCAAGAACGAGCAGTGTAAAGTCAAAATTAACAGGATCGTACGGCAGCACCTTAAAATCAACTGTCCAGATACGCTGTGTATTAAGACTGAACTCAACGTTAAAGTTAGGAGTAGGCACGACTTTTGGCGCAAAAATAGCAAGGTCGTCGTCATTAGATACTTCTCCTTCGATAATAGGACGAAGAAGAAGAGATGGAGGATTGTTTGTGACGTCAGCGCCAATAGGCACCTGAACTGACTTTGTGACCTCATCATAGATAGGGAACAGCTTCAGTACTTCATCCATCTCCATTTCAGTGAAGTTACAAGAAATGGTTGCTTCACCACCAGTGAAGTAAGATGCGCGTGCGAAGCTCCCTGTCTGGTCTGCTTTTGAGTCAAGTGTCTCAAACGTAAACGTAAGAGTAGTTCCTCCTTCCGTAGGAGGCATAACCGTCTCTACATCAGGCTGTCCTTCACGGTGTTCAATCAAGATAACCTGCATCGGTCCGACATTTAGCGGGATTTTATTAGCCATAGATTAAGTTCCTTCTTCTATACTGTCAATTCTCTGACAGTAGAATTTTAGATTCGCATTAAAAACGAATCTGTTTTTAGCGTCAATTGCGATGTACCTTGGACCTATCACAGAGATGTTCCCGCAATGGTAGATGCAACCATCCCCGTAAATTTCCGCGCCATGTATATTCCTGATAGAGGAACAAACGTCCATGGCGTAAGTATATGTGCTTCTATACGAATCTCCGACGAATCGTAAAGAAAATCCGAAAGTAGCATGAGTCTGTTCTTTACTCCATTCATCATAATTAACATATGACTGTAATAATCCTACAAGCACGCCGTTATTTATTTTAGCGGTTTTATCAGGTATATACCCGACAAAAAAGTTTGCCCCACGATTAAGGGAATCGCATTTATCCATTATATATGAAGCAAATTCTTCAATCATTCGGGATATCTTTCAATGCGTCTCTTAATTCACGGGCGCCTACTTCAACCCACTTGTCAACAAGTTCTTTGTTACTTATTTTTGATTCAAGAAAATACGGACCAGAACCCGGTCTTGTCCAGTTGATAGGCTGAGGAAGATCCTTCAACCCTTCATGCACTTTTAATGCATAATCTACATCTGTCCCTGAATCATCACCTACAAACTTGCCGCCATACGACAATTCAACTTTCGTTTTATTTATCTTCGTTATTTCTTTTGATTTACGTAATGCGCCTGTTAATACAGGAATAACAGGTTCAACATTATCGACATCATAATGAATCTGTTCTGCTATTTCAACTAAAGCATCAGGAATGCGTTTCATCATTTCATCAGTAAGATCACGCAGCTTTACACTGACATTAAATGTTTTCCTCATCTCAGGGAATATGTCTATTCCTTCAAACATTACTTAAGAAGAACCTCATAATATTCATCGTCAGAAGAATCAAAACTGATCCTATGTATAGCCTGTACCGGTATCAGTTTGTTTCCAAGTGAATCACTTATAAAATCTGAATTTATGTTTATCTGTTCTTTTGTAAACAGTTTTGTATGGCATATTACTTCAACACCATCCATTCCGATAACTCTTGTCTCGTGATTCTCTATTCTGCACGGAAGGTCCAGTTCAGTATATTCCGGTTCGTAATATTCATCTTCTCCAATGTATTTATGAAGTGTTACTACCGCATTATAATACATCGATATCATTGCATTGGTCTTTCTTTTTGTGCAAGAGAAACATGCGCTGTATCTTTTCTGTACTGTCCAAGCATGCTTTCAACTACAGGATCAATGGGCACCTTGGCATCGCCTGTATATCGTTCCTTTACTATACCTGCGAATAATACACCCTGTGCCTGTAACGACGTCCTTGATTGCATGCCTGATCCGCCGTTATAGATAAAGTTTGCCTGAGTATATATGCATAAATCTCTGGTATATGGATTTACTTTATCCATATCATACACGGAATACAGAACTGTTATCGCTGTATTAACAAGCCTTGTTATAAGGATTGTGTTTCCTACATCAATTGCGGAAGTAGGATAATGCCCTGCAATATAATCTTTAAACCCTTGTACATCAGCCATTGCATCTAATTCTTATTGGGCACGGTCGGGGCAATAGCCGACCGTGCCCTGTTTGAATGTGATTATACTGTGAGAAACGAATCAGGAAGTACTGCAGCGGGTAATGAGTTTATCATTAACGATTGCCCCGCCAATGCGGCACCGTCCTGTAGCATAATCCGCATACGCAAGAACATCAGTTCCGAACTCAACTTCAAGGTCTTTACGAATGCCAACACGTCCTGCAACCTGATACGGAGCAACGAAGTACTTAGTCGCATCAGTAAGGTGAGATGTAAGCACAACTTGAATATCGAAATCGGTTCCCTTGAACCCGTAAGTATCAGGGGAAAGTGCACGTTCGATACGTTTGCGAAGTCTATGCGGTGCAACAATCACGAATGTAGACGCTACATTAATACCGCCCCAGTTATTCGCATTATCGATAATCTTGAAGATGGCTTCATCAATCGTATTTGCGTCACGGGATGCGACATAGTTGTAGTCACTCGAAGACAGCCCACCGGGCGTAGGACTTTGCCAACTCGTATTGTTGTCTGTTCCTACAGATTCGATCATGCCGTACAGTGCCTGTGCAATGCACAGATTGTATGCATTGGAGATTTCACGGAAATTATCATCCATGTCCCACCATCGACCGTCCTGCAGAAGAGTGCGATCCCAGCTGATTCCACCGCCGTACATGACAAAAGGCACACGCATTGACGTGCCCTGAGCCTGTTTGAGTTTAATCCGTTCACCGGGCTTCAGTTCCTCAAAATAGACACCAGAGCCAGCGCACGCGATATCGAACCCGGATTCACCACCTGCCCCGTCGCCGCTACGGAAATCAAGAATTTTGAATACCTTAGACCAGCCGATATCAGGTGGCACCGTTTTACGCAACTGTTCAAGCCACGGATACGCTTCAGCAGGGAAATCACCACGCACTGTGAAGTGATCAATCTTTGATTTACTCCATTCACCTGTGAGGTCTGTCTGCAGCCTGTAGAAATGATGCAATGCATCAACAATCTGCTTAGTTCCTTCCGGAGTATTCCAGTCTGCCTTACTCCAATCAAGTATTTTATCAATCATGTCACGGCTCCTTCATCAGCGATAATAACGGGAGAGCCTAACAGGTCGCAAAGAACCCATTTAACATCTCCCCCTGTATCAATTTCCTCAAGAGAAATCGCTGTGTAAATTGTACCAACGTCACCTTCCGTCCCGTTTTCTGTCATGATCCATTTGCCGGCTGAGTATTCAGCGCCCAAAACAGTACCTACTTCTATGTCTCCTTTGCACGGCAGCATTATTTTGTCTGCTCGATAGATCACAACCAATTCATCGCCGTCTTCTGCGTCATTCACGGCTATACCGCAACACGACCCCAATGACACAAGTGCTCCAGCTTTAACAGAAGGTGGAGCATACTTTTCTTCGTCCCAGATAATTTTCATGGAGCTGAATCTGTCAGTGCGAAGTTTGACGATATTCGTATCAACTTCAAAGTTCTCTAACATAATTAGTCTGTCTCCTGTTTAGGGGGTCTACCCCGTTTGGATTTTTCTGCCTTCTCAACAGACACCGTGTCTGTTGTAATGCCTTGGGTTTCAGGAGCACACCCAAGTAAAATTGATACGCCGTGTTCTCCTTCTACACGGTGTGTGTTAATCTTGGGCAGATTAACTTCTCGTTCAAGGTCATCAAATTCGTCTACCATGCCGAATATTCTCCTTCAACTGTTATAAGTATAGCATAATCAACCACTTATGTCAAGTCACACGAGGAGTACATTTTCTTTTTCTTATGCCGCCGAGCAATTCAAACAATCCGTACTTAGGATTAAGATTCGGGGTACCATTAGGGAGGCGACCAGGTGAATCTTCAGGCATCTCAAGAAGAATTGCATGACCGTATTCCTGATTAGTCCAGTCAAGCCGTACAGCTGATGGCATAACATAGCGTACACCCGAATTCCAGTCTATACAGGGATATGGTCCACTAATAGGCTGAGGATTCCCTATTTCATTTACTAGATAGTATTCATTTAAAATGTCTGTTTCCGTATAATAATAAGGAAGCATTATTCTGTCTGCTTTATAAATCACAAGGCATGGTTCATTCCTTCTCGCTTTTTCAAGAGCAACTCCCCAGACGCCTAAAGCCGCTATTGCACCAGAATCATATACAAGTTCGCCTGCCTCAACGTCATAAGCAGCTGTTATATAGCAGGTATCAAACCATTCGCCACGCAGTTTAATGATATTCGTGTCAAAGAATATATCTTTTTTATCCATTTGATATTCTCCTTAGTTCATTCGGAATCAACGGATTGACATCATTGTCGTCATTTAATTTTGCAGGCTTTGCTATTTTACTTTCTTTACGGACATCCTTCACAGGATTAGTTTCAGTTGCGCTTAACAGTTCCTTGATTGTGTTAAGATCTTTAACGACATCCTGAACCTGCGCCCTTACAAACTCATCCACTTTAGACGGATCATCTATTTTATCCAATTGTCCGAGAATCCGGTCTTTTGCACGCTGCTCTATAAACTCACGCATCTTTGCGTTTTCAATAGATTTAAGTTCAGTCTGAAGAGTATTAACAGAAGACACCTCAACAATTTTGCTTCTGTAATTTTTCACCTGCTCAAGCAGACCATCAAGCTCATTGTTTTTTTCCTCCTCAACCCTGCGAAGTTTTTCCTCAAGACGTCTTGCATGTTCATGCTTTGTCTGCAACAGTCTCTTCACTTCAGAGTCAACTGACGGAATACTAAGTATTTCTTCAACAGACAGTATGTCAGTTACACTTACATTGTTGTCTTTCATCCATTTCCTGATTTCATCAAGATTCATTTTGTCGTCCCTTCGGCTTTCATCGCCTTTTGTGGTGGATTCAACACCAGTTGAGGTAAAGTATTCAAACGCAGCTACGAGTTTAGCATGAGGAAAACCCGGACTGTCAATATTACTGTTACTTAACGCAATAGCATTAACACTGGATACATTATACACCTCGTCACCTTTAATTTCAATTTCAGCTTCCATGCTTGCAATGTCAAGATCCATTTCTTTCCATTCGGGATAAATAAGGATGGCTGCCACTGTATACGACATGTTTTTGTCATTGATGAACCTGCGTCCAACCACCTCGCCTATCTGGTTGCGGGCTTGTCCTTTACTATGCTGGAAGTATGCAGGGATGCCTATGCCTATAGCATCTGCAACACGCTTTACTGTTTGTTTCATATACAGAAGAATACGTTTGCCCATAGTGCTCATCCCTTCAGCAACACCTTCGTGTGCTATCACGAATGTTCTGATATCAGGGGTCCCGTATTTTTCTTTTAATTTATTCATCCTCGACTCACCGACTATATCAAGTATGTCATTTTTACTGAAGCTGTCGGTTGTATAAAACATTTCGATAGTGCTTTTAATAATGTTTTCCATAAGCGGTACACCTTATTTTAGTGTGTCTTTGTCCCCCTTCTTCTTGCCTATATTCTTTACTGCACCTGAATTTTCTTCTGCACTTAACATGCTTGTCTTCCGTTCAACCTGCACTTGTTCACGGTCGCCTATTTCAAGTATCTCGCGGTCAACATCTGTCACCTCATTAATTTTACTCAACAGGGTACGTAAACTCAATGCACCAGCCAAATACAGATTAAGCAATCTGTCTGTCTGTTCAGTACGCTGCTCCAGAATAACGCTCGGACTCGGTATCGTGATCTGTATATTTTCAGCGTTCAGTTTTGTGCCAAGCGATTCGTTATGCTTGCTGAATATAGTATTAAACAGATTCTCAAACAATGTCTCAAAGCGTTTTCTGTCGATAGCCACATTAATGTCAAGTGCTTCCATCATAGCATAAGCAGTAGCACGGTTCACCATATCACTGCTTAACCCCAGAAAATAAATAGGAACGCCTGTAGCACCGCTTATACGCTGGATAGCAGAGTTTATTTCATTCAGCAAAACCTCTGTGCCGCCCGTATCAACACCTACAACACTGTATTCAGCAGTGCTTACAACCATTGTGCCGATAGACCATTTCTGTTCCATCAACTGACTGCTCAGTGATTTGGCTTCATTAGCCGTTTCAGTTTTGAATACAGGAGTCGGATGCGCAAACAAATGGTTCACCTCACGCAAGTCACGTTTAGCCGCACTTACAGTTTCAATGTCTTCCAATGCGCCTGCCACCCTTGATACACCCTCATTAGGATCATAATACCTTGTTGCGCCAAACATAGCAAATACAAAATCATCAGCATCAATGGTTGTCGTATCTCCTGAGACATTTGTATAAGATACGGATTTAATTACTGAGTCATTCGATTCGTCCATGTTAATCCTGTACTTATACTTTGAATATGGCAAATGCCTTATTGTATAGACAGGCTCACCATCCTCTGCTTCGGAATTGGACCCGGACGGAATTGATGAATCAATGTACAGCAACAGCCGTCCCTCTATTTCAGCTTCAACTGCAAGGTTATACAGGAACCCCTTATCAAGATTATTCCATTTAATAACTTTTCTGGCTAGCTCTATTTCCTGAGTGCCGTCCACACCCTCAATTGCTCTAAGGCTTATGCCTCCACCTATCAAAAAACTGGATCTGCTGTCAACAACATTCTGTACAAGATAACTTCCGGCAGGGTCTTTCCCTGTGTATTTATTTGCTACATTACGGATTGTTGACAGTACACTTCCTCCTCCTGTATATGGAGCCCATCCGCTTGGACGTGATGCATCAATAAAAAAACGTGTGTTAATCTTTTCTTTGTCCATGACAGTTATATCCCTTACCGAAAAAAGGTTTTACGTGGTCTGAAATTCCATTTGGCAACACTTAAAAAACCACGCTTGTCAAAATCCCTGAATACTCTAAACGCAACTCCACGCATAGCGTCAATTGCGTGGTCCATGAATCTGACCGGTTCATCAAGTAATACTCCATCTTTACCCCTCTTCCATCTGTATTCCTGAAGTTCCTTGATAAGATTTGTGCTTCCGTCACGCACAAATATTCTGCCGGATTTCAGTATATCAATCCCCTGTATAATACTGTTCACGCCTTTTTCCTGACCTGTACACCAGAACCCGGAATTCGTTATTTCATTGATCCGGTCCGGATTCGCACTGTCCGCTATAATCTCGTATTTGTCGTCACGTACAAGAAACTTCAGTTTGGCTATCAGATCAGCATTAGTAACCATGGTCTCGTACATAAGTTCCTCAACGTAATAGTCCCGGTCGTCTATGATACCTACACGGACTAAAGCAGTTGGCGCATTAAATCCAAAGTCCAATCCAAAGTATATGTTATCAAATCTGCTCTGCTTGGGATAGTCCTTGTCACTTACTATACGCCAATTAGTAAATATCAGGTCATCTCCTGCTACAGCCCATTCACCTTTACGGTAAATAGCATGCAGCGTAGGATTATTCTCTGCCAACTGATCGAGTTTAGCTCTGTATTGCGGGTCAATAAACGGATTGTTGTCAATCGTACTGATGAATACCTTAGACTGCGGATCACGATATTCTACAAATCTGCGTCTTATGCTGCTGTTAGCCCCTCCTACAGGATTCAACGTAAAGATTATCTGATTATAATTCTTTGGCGCTCTCAATCTCAAACTCAACTGTTCAATGTCCTCAACAGTCAATTCACTTGCCTCTTCGCACCAAATAAATTCAATGTCCGTGATAGACTTAATCTTCTCAGGGTCGTCCATGCCGGCAAGTAACAACAGACTCCCGTTGTGAAATTGAATGAATCCGGTACTCTTGATCTGACGTGATTCCTTCGTGAGACCCATGTCATTTAATACAGCCACTATCTGATCAGAGCAGCTCTGTTTTCCTGTGCGTGCAACTTTACGGATCATAAGTCCTCGAACACCGGGTTCGGTAAGACATCTGTATATACATTTCTGCGCAGCAAAATAACTCTTTCCTGCGCCTGCGCCTCCTACAAGCACAAGAAACCGTGTCTCATCAAACATCAGCCGTCTGTAATCGGGAATCACCCAACTCGCATAATTACGAAGATCAAGATTATAATTAACTTTACTCATTTCGTATTGTTTTTTCCAGCCGTCAAGTTCTCCTCTCTCACATTCCGGACTGATTCGGCTTTTCCTCCGGAAGCACGTCCAGCAGCACACCAAGCATGTCAAACGCCCGATCAATGTAACGCTCATGCAGCAATATAACCTCTTCGTCCACTTCAACAGCACGACATAACCGGACAGCAGCTGAAGCAACATCACGAAGGGCAACTGTCGCCTGATCCAAGTCTTTCTTCCCGATACTCCTGAATTCCAGTACCAGAAGAGAACGTACAAACATAAACGCCGCAGCAGACTGCTCACGAGCATCTCTTACATCCGATCCGTTACGCTCAGCAAAACGAAACAATACATTAATCCCAATTTCCGCAATGTCAAGAGATGATGCCAGCCTGTCTCGCGATACAGGAAACTTGGCAGAAATCGTAACACAGCCCGTACATAAAAAAATAAACACAAAAATAACAGCAACAATAGCAAAAATTTTCATGACAAATCCTCCGTAACAGCTAATAAAAATTCATCCTGCATAAAAAAACATAATCAAACACCATTAAACTAATCAGTCCTCCCCTAAATTAACAACATTGTCAACAGCATCCTCACTAAGCTCCTTTAACCTGCTCTCTATACTGGTAAAATCACGACGACTAGGCTTCAATACCCTCACCTCAACATCCTTCTCAAATACCTCGCCCTTGCCAAACATCCTGTTCAATAACTCGCCCGTTAACTTGCGGTCAGTAAATAAACGGTCTATCACTAACTCGCCATACGTCATCTGAACGCCATCCTTCATAATAGGTATGCCGTCAAGATCTATCGCCTTGTCATTCCACTTCTTCGTCAGTAATTCCTGAAACTTCGGTAAATTCAAATCACGTCTCCTTCTCTTTAAATAAATAGTGTCACAATCAGATAAACCACAGTTTATTAAACGACATCCACCATAAGAACTGCCAAATACACCACTGGAATGCAGTGCCCTCATTAACCCAAATTTTATAACAGTACTCTCTTTCATAACAAAAGCATAACATATCCAAATCCAAAAATCAACCCCAAAAAAAATTGAACATGACACAATAATATAAATTCCATTTTCAGATTCGCAGTTTGTTTTAGACCATACCCCCGTCCACGGATTTTTTTTCCCAGAAGTGAATCCTGTTCAGTTTATGAACGGTGTTTTACAAACTGAACGGTGTTTCAGTTTCAAACTGAAACACCAGTAATCAGATAATGATACTAATGTTTCAAACTGAAACAATACCGCATTCAAGACTTACTGTTTCAAACTGAAACAATACCGCATTCAAGACTTACTGTTTCAGATTGAAACAATAGTATCATTCAAGACTTACTGTTTCAAAATGAAACAATAGTATCATTCAAGACTT